>Ga0163148_10000394_pt1 | contig 58809 bp, 51 predicted proteins | sample OliLakLV19MP7P2_FD_148606 | JGI IMG/M metagenome (GOLD analysis project Ga0163148, IMG submission 148606) | Freshwater microbial mat bacterial communities from Lake Vanda, McMurdo Dry Valleys, Antarctica- Oligotrophic Lake LV.19.MP7.P2 | ecosystem: Environmental > Aquatic > Freshwater > Lake >... | reverse complement strand
TCGTGTGGGTAGCCGACGCCCCGGATACAGATCAAGCCCCGTCGGCCCTTCGCCCCGGCGGACGAGGCCTGACGCACGGCACTCGAATCGCGCCGCCATCGGCAGATCGCTGTGCGATCCGGCGAAACAGAAGAAAGAGAGCCCGCCGTCGCCGTCGCATCGCCGCCGCAGGGGTCCGGCGCATGCGAGGGCGACGGCGGGCGGTCAGGCGCCCACATGACGCTGCGAACTCGCTGGAGCCCGAGCGGAGCCGCCCGAAAGATGGCCTTCCTTATTCTCTGGCGCCGGCCTGCGGACGGAGCCCGGGCTGCGGAACGCGGCAGCGTCGCCCACACGAAAGCCTGAAGACCCTTTTTTCTTATGGCGCAGGGATTCACGCGAAGATCTGGGATGGTACCCGTTACCGAATCGGTTTAGGCAGGCGACCATTTCCGGAGGTATCAATGCGCGCACTTCTCTTGATCTCGGCGGCACTGTCAATGGGCGGGTGCGCGGCCAGTTACCACGAGCCGACTTTTTCCGCGGACCATCCGGCGAACCCGACCGCAACGAGTGCGGCGATACCCGAATCGTCGCGCACGTTGGTCGTCACGGAAAATTCAGCCGCTCCGCCGCCATCGCCCGGCGGGGTACATCAGGGGCACGACACTCCTCCCAACGACGCCTCACCCCAACAGCCAGCCGTGCACGATCACACGCCGGCAACGTCGAGCGACCCCGCCGCACCGGCCGCGCTCTATGTGTGCCCTATGCACCCCGAAGTCACGTCCGACAAGCCCGACCAGCGCTGTCCCAAGTGCGGCATGACGCTCACGAAGAAGGAAGGCGGGAAGCAACCATGATGCGACGCCACGTGCCTCTTCTGCTGTCTCTGACGACTGCGATCATGACCGGCTGCGCCGCGATGAAGCCCGGCATGGGCTTCGATGATGCCGGGGGTGTTCGTGAGGGAGTCACCGATCGCGCGGGCATGAAGGTCCACTGGAACAACGGTTCGAAGGAGGACGCCGAGGCCGCCGCCGCAGTGAACTCGCTGCTGGAACAGAGCCTGTCCGCCGATCAGGCCGTGCAGGTCGCACTCCTGAACAACCACGAGCTCCAGGCAGTCTACGAGGAGCTCAACCTTGCGCAAGCGGACGTCGTGCAGGCGGGGCTGCTCCGCAACCCGGTCTTCAGCGGCGAAGTGCGATTCGCCACCAGCGGCGGAGGAACCGCTGTTGTGCTTGACCTCACGCAGGACTTTGTCAGCCTCTTGTTTGCGCCGCTGCGCCAAGGGCGGGCCGAAGCCGCGTTCGAGGCGGCCAAGCTTCGTGTCACGGCCGTGGTCGTGGACATGGCCGGTGAGGTGCGCTCGGCTTTCTACGAGTACCAAGCCGCAGAACAGACCCGGGAGATGCGCTCGACCGTGCTGGCGGGAACGCAGGCATCGTTCGAACTCGCCAAACGCCTGCGCGCCGCCGGCAACAACCGCGAACTCGATGTGCTCAACGAGCAGGACCTGTGCGAGCAGGCCAGAGTCGATCTGGCGCTGGCCGAGGAGGACGTGGTTCAGACACGCGAACGGCTCAACGCGCTCATGGGGCTCTGGGGGGCGCAGACCAGTTGGCGGGCCGAAGCCATGCTCCCCGCCCTGCCGGTTGAGGACCCAAGTCCCGAGAGTTTGGAGCGCAGGGCCATCGAGCAGAGCCTCGACCTTGGCATCGCACGCCGCGAGATTGAGATCGCGGCAAGGGCGGTGGGCATCGCCAAGCCGTTCGGCTGGCTCACCGACACCGAGGTCGGCGTCGCGGCCGAACGTGATCGTGACGGATCATGGTCCGTCGGGCCATCACTCTCTTTGCCCGTTCCGTTGTTCGACCAGGGCCAGGGCGCAGTTGGCAAGGCCCAGGCGCAGTTCCGGCAGGCGAGCCAACACTACTACTCCCGCGCCGTGGAAGTCCGCTCGCGCGTGCGGGCGGCGCACAGCGTGGTGGTCTCGGCACGCGACCGCGCCCGCTACTACCAGCAGGTCATCCTGCCGCTGCGGCAGCAGATCGTGGACCAAACGCAGCTTCAGTACAACGGGATGCAGGTGTCCACGTTCCAGCTGCTCCAGGTCAAGCGGAACCAGGTTGAAGCCGGTACCAGCTACATCGAGGCACTCCGCGACTACTGGGTCGCGCGCACGAAGCTCGAGCAGATCCTGAGCGGGCGGCTGACGGCCTTCGAAGGCACCCGCCCATCGTCACCAAGCTCGATATCGAACAGCGGCCTCGGAGAAGCACCGGGCCGTCCGCTCTAGGACCGCGACACGGGCGCCTAGCCCATCGGCAGTCCCGAGTGATCATCATCAGGGTTCCGAACCATGAACACAAAGAATGACATCTCGAGACTTTCCGCCTCGGGCCTGACGCGGCGCGACATGCTCGCCTCGGGAGCTCTGACCGGGGGCGCAATTCTGCTGGGCGCGCGCGCCGCTGCTCAACAGCCCCCGCAAGCGGAACACCAGCACCCAGGAACCGATGCGCACAAGCCGGATCAAGGACCGCTACCACCGGGCGAACCCGGGAGGGAATACACGTCGGTCGTCGTCCCCAATGGCTGGACCCTCCCGTACAAGGTCGTGGACGGCGTCAAGGTCTTCCACCTCGTTGTAGAGGAAGTCGAGCACGAGTTTGCGCCCGGCCTGAAAGCGACCTGCTGGGGCTACAACGGCGGCGTACACGGCCCGGTGATTGAGGCCGTCGAGGGCGACCGCGTCCGCATCTTCGTCACCAACAAGCTCATCGCGCCGACCACGGTCCACTGGCACGGCTTACTTCTGCCAAGCGGGATGGATGGAGTCGGCGGCCTCTCGCAAAGAGCGATTCAACCGGGCGAGACGTTCATGTACGAGTTCCCGCTCGTGCAGCATGGCACGCTGATGTACCACAGCCACCACGACGAGATGACGCAGATGGGGCTGGGTCTCACCGGCATGTTCATCATCCATCCGCGACAACCCAAGGGTGCGCGACCCGACCGGGACTTCGCGCTCCTCATTCACGAATGGCGGGTCGAGCCGGGCGCCTCCCGTCCCGACCCCAACGAGATGATCGACTTCAACGTGCTCACGATCAACGCCAAGTGCTTCCCCGGCACGAAGCCCCTGATTGTGAAGCAGGGCGACCGCGTCCGCATCCGGATCGGCAACCTCGGCGCGATGAACCACCATCCCATCCACTTGCACGGGTACTTCTTCACCGTTACCGAGACGGACGGTGGCGTGATTCCCGAGGCCGGACGCTGGCCCGAAACGACGGTCCTGATCCCGGTCGGCAGCACCCGCACCGTCGAGTTCACGGCCGACAACCCCGGCGACTGGGCCATGCACTGCCATATGACCCATCACGTCATGAACCAGATGGGTGAGGGGCTGCCCAACATGATCGGCGTCGATACGCGGGGTCTGGACACCCAGATCCGCTCGCTGCTGCCCGCGTACATGTCGATGGGCCAGACCGGTATGGGCGGCATGACCGACATGGGGATGGCCGTTCCAACCAACAGCATCCCGATGGTCGGTGGCATCGGCCCTTACGACGAGATCACGATGGGCGGGATGTTCACGATCCTCAAGGTGCGCGAGCAACTGTCCAGCTACGACGAGGATCCGGGCTGGTACCAGACCCCTCCTGGCACCCTCGCTTCGGTCGCGTCTAACGATGTGATTCAGCGCAATGGCATTGCAACCGACGGCGGCAGCGCTCCCAAAGCGCCCGCCGCCGCCATGCGATCCTGGCAGCAGGCGCCCAGCCATCGATCACCCGCTGAACACGAAGGTAGCGACCAGCACGGCGAGCACAGGGAACGCCACACCCAATGAAAGACACTGAACAGCGGCCGCATTGAAGCTCGAGAACGCTCACGCAGCTCAGCGCGGAAGCGTTCAGACTCGCCTTGCCCGCCGGACGTTTTCTTAATCGGGCGTTTTTCTTCGGCGAACCAGCCACCTACGCTGGCGTACATACCCCGTGGGGTATACACTCTTCTAGGAGATTCAGCATGGACATGACGACGAAGACGATTGAAAACATCACCCTTTCCATCGACGGCATGAGCTGCGGGCACTGTGTGCAGGCCGTGACCAAAGCTCTTTCGGCGGTGCCGGGGGTGCGGGTCGGGTCGGTTGCGGTCGGGACGGCCGAGATCGAGGCCAAGGACGGTTTGGCCGCGGGACAGGCCGTGGCCGCGCTGGAGGCGGCCGGGTATCCGGCCCGGGCGACCGCGGGCGGTGCGCCCGTTTCGAGCAAACCCGCAGGCGGTTGCTGCGGCGGAGCCGGTGAGATGGGCGGAGCTGGCGAGATGGGCATGGGTCCCGGTCCGAGCGATCAGGGGAGCACATCCAAGGGCTGCTGCTGCGGCTGAACGCGCGTGCATCCCGGCACGAACGAAGGAGTTGATCCGATGGCGGTGTCACGAAAGAAGGCACCTGCGAAGAAGGGCGCGGCGGGCGTGACGGGCGCGGCATGCGGCTGCGGCCCGGTCTCCGCTCCGTCCTCCAAGTTCGGCACACCTGCGGGCGAGCCGGCGGCGGTCCGGGACGGCGTCGGGCCGGGTGCGCACGCGGCGGGCGTGGACAACGCGCTCAAGGCCGCCAACATCAAACACCTGAGGCGGATCGAGGGGCAGGTGCGCGGCCTTGCCGGGATGGTGGAGGAAGACCGCTACTGCGCCGACATCATCACGCAGGTCTCGGCCGTGCGTGAGTCGCTCCAAACCGTGGCCCGCAACCTCATGCGCAACCACCTTCGGCACTGCGCCGCCAAGGCGATGCACGACGAGGGGATGACGCGGGAGGCGATGGTGGATGAACTGATGGAACTCGTCGCCAAACTGCGCACTTGAACCGACCAGAAGACGAGGCCCACGATGAGTTGCAGCTGCAGATGCCGTGATGACAAGACGCCCGTTACGGGATGGAAGCGATCGGTGCCCGTCATCACGGGTGCGGCGATTGTGGCGGTCTTGATTGCGGGGGCGATGCTCAAAGACAGAGGGAAGACGGCGACGCCCAGCGATACGGGGATTGCGCAGACGAGTTCCTCAGCGCGGCCCTGAGCCGCCGATGGATGGGAAAGGCGAACATGAACCACGACCACCAGCACGGTGCGGATATGACGTTGCCTCGCGGTACAGAAACGGCGCAAGCGCATGGCGTCCCCCCGGCCACCGCGCCCGACGAGCGTGTGGACCTGCCCCTCAAGGGCATGACGTGCGCCTCGTGCGCCAACACGATCGAGAAGGCGCTGGGCAAGACTTCGGGTGTGTCCAACGCGAACGTGAACTTCGCCACAAAGACCGCGACGGTGCGTTACGACGCCGCGGCGACTTCGCCGGAGAAGCTGGTCGCTGTGGTCAAGAGCACCGGGTACGACGCGGTGCTGCCGGAGTTGTCAACAGAATCTGGCCAGCAACACACCGGGGACGGCGATGCCATGCCGGGCATGTCTGCGGCAGAGCACGCCGCGATGCCCGCTGGTCATGTGATGGCTAAGGGTGAAGACCACTCGGCCCACATGCACGTCAACGCCGACGAGCAGGCGGTGCTGTTGCGCAAGGTGATTGTCGGCGCGGCGCTGTCGCTACCGGTGCTGGTGATCGCGATGTCGCACGGGAAGATCGCGATCTTCAATCAGCCTTGGATCAACTGGCTCCAGCTCGCCCTCACCCTGCCGGTCGTGGTCTGGTGCGGGTCGCAGTTCTACCGGATGGCGTGGATGGGCTTGAAGCACTTCCGAGCCAACATGGATTCGCTCGTGGCGCTGGGCACGGGCGCGGCCTTCCTGTACTCGATCGCCGCGACGATGTGGCCGGGATTCTTCGCGGCGGCCCAGGGCCGCGCGATGGACGGCATGACGATGGTGCCGGTCTACTACGAGGCCGCCGCCGTCATCATCGTGCTCGTGCTGCTCGGCAAACTCTTCGAAGCACGTGCGACGGGGAACACCAGCGCCGCGATCCGGCGCCTGATCGGGCTGCAAGCCAAGACCGCGCGTGTGGTGCGGCAAGGGCAGGAGCGGGACATCCCTGTGGAGCAAGTGATCGTCGGCGACACGGTCATCGTCCGCCCCGGCGAGAAGATCCCCGTGGACGGCAAGGTCGAGACCGGCGATTCCGCCATCGACGAGTCGATGCTGACGGGCGAGAGCGTCCCTGCGGAGAAGAAGCCCGGCGATGCGGTCTTCGGGGCCACCATCAACACGACGGGCGCCCTCTCATTCCGAGCCACGAAGGTCGGGAAGGACACCGCGCTCCAGCAGATCGTCCGCCTCGTTCAGGACGCCCAGGGGAACAAGGCTCCGATCGCCCGCCTCGCGGACACGATCAGCGGCTACTTCACGCCAGTGGTGTTGGGCATCGCGATCGTCACGTTTGTCGTCTGGTATTTCGTCGCTCCGGTTGACACGCGGCTGAGCATGGCCCTGCTCACGTTCGTGTCTGTCCTCATCATCGCCTGCCCGTGCGCATTAGGTCTGGCTACGCCCACGGCGATCATGGTCGGCACCGGCCGCGGGGCCGAGCAAGGCATCCTCATCAAGGGCGGCGAGGCACTGGAGACGGCCCACAAGCTTACCGCCATAATTCTCGACAAGACCGGCACGATCACGCAGGGCAAGCCCGCCTTGACGGACGTGCGAGCGTTACCCGGCGTCACCGAGAACGACCTCGTACGGCTCGCTGCGTCCGCCGAGCGGCGGAGCGAACACCCGCTCGCAGCGGCGATCGTGGAAGGGGCGAATGCCCGCGGCGTGACGCTCGCGGAGCCAAGCGAGTTCAAGGCCATCGTCGGCAATGGCATCGAGGCGACGGTGGACGGCCGCACGGTCTTGGTCGGCAAGCGGGCGTTGCTGAATGACCGCGGGATGGACACATCGGCGCTCGATGCGCTCGCCGGCGAACTCGCCGCAGTGGGCAAAACGCCCATGTACGCCGCGATCGACGGCAAGCCCGCTGGGCTGATCGCCGTCGCCGACCGCGTGAAGCTCGAGTCCAAGGCGGCCATCAAGCAGATGCAGAACATGGGCCTGCGCGTGGCGATGATCACCGGCGACAATGCCAAGACCGCCGCTGCGGTCGCGAGGGACGTCGGCATCGCGCCCGACATGGTGTTCGCCGAGGTGCTGCCGGGGGAAAAGGCCGGGCACGTCAAGACGCTCCAGGCCCAGGGCTTCGTGGTCGGGATGGTGGGTGACGGCATCAACGACGCCCCCGCGCTCGCGCAGGCCGATGTAGGCATTGCCATGGGCACGGGGACGGACGTCGCTATCGAGGCATCGGACATCACGCTCATCCGCGGCGACCTTCGCTCGGTCCCTGAGGCCATTGCCCTCTCAAAGGCGACGATGCGCACGATTAAGCAAAACCTATTCTGGGCGTTCGTCTACAACGCGATGGGCATCCCCGTCGCGGCAGGCGCGCTTTACCCGCTTACGGGCTGGCTGCTCTCGCCGATCATCGCCAGCGGAGCAATGGCTTTTTCAAGCGTGTCGGTTGTGCTCAACAGCCTTCGCCTCGCAAGAACGGTTTCTCGGCCGTGAAGTCAAGTGAGTCGCACGCGCTCTTGACTCCAAGGTTCCAGCATGCTGTCCAGCCCGAGTGCTGACGGCACGTCGCGCCATCCTGGGTTGTCGTTCGCTCCGTCTCTCGCCGTCATGGGTGGGCTCATGGTTGCCAGCGTGCGCATCGGCGTCAGGCCACACCGCCGTGATGGTCGCGCTGCTCCGCGCAATCGAGGCTAAGGACACCCTGAAATGGCAGTGCGTGCGGCGCTCCTCGCTGGCAATCCGCAGCCAAAGAGGATAGGAACACTGCAATGCCGCTCACGATCCCCACGGAACCGATCGGAAGCATTCCGCGCCATCCCGCGTTGATCGACGCGATCGCCGCGCGCGATCCGGACGATCCAGTTGTAGCGCCGCTCTTTGATGATGCGATCCGCGACACCATCGAGCGGTTTGAAGCGACTGGCTCCCCGGTCGTCACCGACGGCGAGCAGCGGAAGTATCACAACTTCTGGACCTACAGCGTGCACGGACTGCCGAACACGGCGCGCGACGGCTTTCAGATTCCGTTTGCGGCCGGCCACACCCGTCGCATGCCACGGCTCACAGGCGGACCATTTCGCTATCAGCGATACGCGGACAGCTATCTCGATGTCGCCAAGCTGTAAGCGCGCGTACCAGTGAAGCAGGCGGTCATCTCGCCGTCGGCACTCAGTCTTATGTAGGGCGGCGACTGCGACTCGACGCACAGTGCGGACGTCGACTATGCCGAACTGCTTCCGAGCCTGTTCGAACTGCTGGCGGGCAATTTCTACATCGCGCTCGCGGGGGAAAAGGACCGCGTCCGCGTCTTGGAGATGATCCGCAAGCACGTCAAGTCGGATCAGCGGGTGTTCGTGGGCGTGATCGAAACAAACAATCCGCGTGTAGAAACGCCCGAAGACGTTCGAGATCGCGTGCTCGAAGCGGCCCGCTACATCTCGGTCGAGCAGCTCGGCACCACCGATGACTGCGGGTTTTCACCATTGTTTGATGATGTTTCGACAACTCGCGACACGGCGTTCGCAAAGATCAGCGCACGTGTGGCGGGGACCGCGCTCGCGGCCGACGTGCTTGGAGGCCGCTGATGGCGGTGCAGGACAACGAGGAGAAGCAACTCAAGTCGGCTGCGCTGCAGAACGCCCACAGCATTCTTCAGGCGCGCCTCCGCGCAGAAGAGGAGCTCCGTAAGCAGTCCACGTGGTTGCGCGTCACGCTCTCAAGCATCGGTGACGCCGTCATCAGTACCGATGCCCAAGGGCGCGTGACATTCATGAACGTTGTGGCCGAATCGCTGACCGGCTGGTCGCAAGCCGAAGCAACGGGGCTGCCGCTCGCATCCGTCTTTTGCATCGTGAACGAAGACAGCCGCGAGCCAGTCGAAAACCCGGCACTTCGCGCGTTGCGCGAAGGGACGATCGTCGGACTCGCGAACCACACGATCCTCATTGCCAGAGACGGGACGGAGCGGCCGATCGACGACAGTGCGGCGCCGATTCGATTTGACGACGGCGCCATCGGAGGGGCAGTCCTTGTCTTCCGCGACATCACGGAGCGGCATCGCGCGCATGGTGCGATTCGTGAGAGTGCACAGCGGTTCCGTCAGATGGCAGATGCCGCGCCGGTGTTGATATGGCTCAGCGACTCGGAGAAGCAGCGCCCCTGGTTCAACAAGCAAAGGCTCGACTTCGTCGGTCGCCCTTTGGAACGAGAGATCGGAATCGGCTGGGTCGAAAATGTCCACCCCCATGACCTCGACCGCTGCCTGCAAACATACGCCGACACGTTCGATGCTCGCCAAGTGTTCCTGCTCGAGTACCGGCTGCGCCGGCACGATGGTTCGTACCGATGGCTGCTTGCCAATGGACGCCCCGCTATGAACTCGATGGCAGCTTCGCCGGCTACATCGGCTCGTGCATGGACATCACGGAGCGCAAGAGGGTCGAGCAGGCGCTCGCAGAGAGCCAGGCCCGTTCCGAGCGACAGCGACGGGTGTACGAGGCGATCCTGACGAACACGCCCGATCTGGCGTACGTCATCGATATAAATCATCGGTTCTCGTACGCGAACGAGGGGCTGCTGAAAATGTGGGGACGGACGTGGGAAGAAGCGATCGGCAAGAGCTTCAGTGAGCTCGGCTATGAGCCATGGCACGCCGAACTGCACGATCGGGAGGTCGATCAGGTCATCGCAACGGCCCTGCCGATCCGCGGCGAAGTTCCGTTTCACGGAACGCTGGGACGGCGGGTGTACGACTACATCTTCGTTCCGATATTTGGCGCCAATGGCGAAGTGGAAGCCGTCGCAGGCACCACGCGCGATATCACCGAACGCAAGCAGGCTGAAGCGGAACGAGAGCTGCTGCTCGGAAGCGAGCGGCTGCCCGCGCCGAAGCTGAGCGAACGAGCCGGATGAAAGCGGAGTTTCTGGCGACATTCTCACATGAATTGCGGACACCGTTGAACGCGATCCTCGGCTGGACGACGATCATCCGCAAGAAGCCGCCTACGCAGGAGTCGCTTGATCACGCGCTGAGCGTGATCGAGCGGAACGCACGCGTTCAGGCGCAGCTCATTGCCGACCTCCTGGACATGAGCCGCATCATCGCCGGCAAGATGCGGATTGAGGTGCAGCAGGTCGAACTGCCACTCGTGGTGGAAGCCGCGCTGGAGTCGATTCGTCCTGCCGCCGAAGCCAAGGACGTCAAGATTGTGAGTGTGCTCGAGCCGATCACCGAACCGGTGCACGGGGATCCTGCTCGACTCCAGCAGGTCGTGTGGAATCTGCTGTCAAACGCCGTGAAGTTCACGCCGCGAGGCGGGCGCGTGCAGGTGGTGCTCGCGCGCGTGAATTCACAGGTCGAGCTCTCGGTCAGCGACACCGGCAAGGGTATCAAAGCGGAGTTTTTGCCTCACGTGTTCGAACGTTTTCGTCAGGCTGACAGCTCGGCAGCACGCGCGCATGGCGGCTTGGGTCTCGGCTTGGCGATTGTGAAGCAGCTCGTCGAACTTCACGGCGGCACCGTGCACGCGGCGAGCGATGGTGACGGAAGAGGTTCGACCTTCACCGCGCAGCTGCCACTCATGGGCGTTCATCAATCCGAGCGGCCGACACAGCGCGAGGATCCGCGAGTGTGGTCGCTTTCTCCAGTTCACTACGACCCGCCGAACCTCACTTGTGTGCGCGTGCTGGTTGTGGAGGATGAGTTGGACGGGCGTGAACTCCTCAAGCGGATACTCGAAGAGTGCGGTGCCGAAGTCGTGCTGGTGGCGTCCACCGATGAAGCGCTCGCTGCGGTCGCGCGGACTCCGCCGGATGTGATCGTCTCGGACATCGGCCTCCCCGGGCGCGACGGCTACGCGTTCATGAACGCAGTGCGGCGGAGCGGCATCAAGATTCCGGCCGCGGCGCTGACGGCGTTTGCGCGCTCGGAAGACCGCACGCGGGCGTCGCACGCCGGGTATCAGACGCACATCGCCAAGCCGGTCGAGCCGGCCGAACTGCTGGCGACGGTGGCGGCGCTGGTTCACAAGACGGGCCCGGGCGCGCCTGACGAGGATGGTGCGTGAGCATCGTTGTCTGCTGCTCAGGTCGACGCCGGAACAGAAGCGCGCGGCGGATGCTACAATCCACTCTGTGAGTGGCTTGACCCGCAGCGATCCCCGCCCGCTTCTTCTCCGCAGCATGCGATCGAACTCGCTGCGCTGGGCCGTTGCGATGGCCCTCGTCCCACTTCTTCTGGTGCTGAGCCTTTTCGGTGGAACCGTGTTCCTCGCTCACGATCATGATGATCATGATGATCATGATGATCATGGGACTCATGTCCATGCGGCTGGGAAGGAAGCGGGGCGATTTTTTACCGCAGCCCAACACATCGCCGCACACGCGCGCGAGTCTGAATCCGGCGGCCCCGCCTCTCCCGACAGTGAGGGCGACCTGCCCGAGCTCCTTGGTGAAGTCGAGGGGTTGATCGTAAGCATTCCCGATCAAGAACAAGCGGTTGCTCGAGGTATCACTGCCGCGACGCTTCTCAGCTATCTGCAGTTTGTCTGCACTGTCGTGGTGCTGTGCTGCATTCCGCCCGACATTGTTGACGACGTGGCTTTACGCGGCGGAAGCTGCTCTCAAAGTCCATGCCACCTGTGTGCGCTGACGGCCGGGCAGCGTCTTGTGCGCACCAGTCAAGCCCTGCTTATCTAGGTCCGTATCTGCATTCGCCCTCGCCCTCGCCGCCCCCCAATGCGGCGTAGCGCTCGCGGTTGTGCGTTGGTACGTCGATTCCCTGAGCCTGACTGCTCGGGGGTGACCTTGAAGCAGGACGCCCTCCATTGAAAAACCATTCTCCCGGATCACCGCGTCCCCGCGGCATCATCCGCCGTTCGCGCGTTGAGCGCCGAGCCGCTGCACTCACGATCCTCTTTTGCGCCGAAGCCCTGATTCTCCAGGCAGGCTGCCAGTCCTACGAGCGCAAGCCGCTCGACCGCAGCGGGCTCCGAAGCACGCTGATCGCTCGATCACCAGGAGACCTTTCGGTCCGTGAGTTCGCGGCAAGACTGGACGCGGCAGAGGCTGGGACGCGAGGTTCCTTCGACCCTTCAGATGGGCTCACACTTGCGGAGGGCGAACCGGTTGCGCTCGTGTTCAACCCGGACCTTCGCCTCGCCCGGCTTGAAGCGAACGTGACGCGAGCCACGGCGGCGCACGCGGGGCTTTGGCATGACCCGGTGCTCGGCGTAGACGTTGAGCGGATTGTGTCCGGTGCGGGCGGCGCCAACCCGTGGGTCCTTGGCTCAACGTTGGGCATCACGATCCCCATTTCCGGGCGGCTGGAAGCGGAGAAGGCGCGAGCGGGCGCGGCTCTCGCCGCCGAACTCGATCGCGTTGCAGCGAAGGAATGGGCGACGAGAGCCGCACTGCGGGAGCTCTGGGTTGAGTGGTCCGCCCAAGGACTGCGGACCGGGGTTGCCGGCGAACTCGTCGCGCGACTGCGCGATGTGGCTGCTCTGGCGAACAAGCAGGAACAGGCGGGGTCGATGTCGCGGGTGGATGCACGGCTCTTTCGCGTTGAACTCGCGGGCCGCGAGGCGGACCTCGTCGCGTCAACTGCTCGCGTGAAGGAACTCGAACTTCAGCTGCGGGCGATGATGGGCATTGCCCCGGCGGCGGATGTGATGCTCGTACCTGCGGTCACCTTCGCACCGCGAGTCACTGACGGCGAGGAACTCGAACGCGTGCTTGAGCGCGCCAATCCTGAGCTCGAGGCCGTGCGTTCCGAATACGAGGTCGCGGAGCGCTCGCTCCGTGCGGAGGTGCGCAAGCAGTACCCCGATCTGACGATCGGTCCAGGCTACGGCACCGACCAAGGCGATGAGCGCGTGCTCTTGGGCCTCTCTCTGCCGATCCCCTTATGGAATCGCAACCAGCAGGGCGTTGCCCAAGCGTCCGCGCAGCGTGAGGTCGCCCGCGGGAGATTCGAGAGCACCTACGAGCACCTCGCCTCGCGGCTGGCCATCGCGCTGATCCGCTTCGAGGCGGGCAAGTCGCAGCGGGCGATGGTCGAGTCGAGCGTGGTCCCCTTGGCAGACGAGCAGGAGGCGGATGTTTGGCGCGTCGCCGAACTCGGGCGCGTGGACCCACTGCTGCTGCTGGAGTCGCTCAAGACCCTGCACAACGCGAAGCTGCGGCTCATCGACGCGCGAAGCAGTGAGGCGATCGGTGCCATTCGGGTTGACGAACTCATCGGCCCGCCGGTCCCTCCTCCCGTGCCCGCGCCCACAGGCGATACCCAGAACCCCTCCGCGGATTCATCCGCGCCCGTTGAAGGACACCGACCATGAACATACCCACCATGCGACACTTGATCTCCGGCGCGACGCTGTTCGTGTTGGCAACCGTCGCGGTCGCGATTCTGCTCCTCGGATGCGAGCGTAAGCACGAAGACCAGCCCGCCACCGGCGCGGCCCCGGCCGCCCCCGCGATTACCAACCGAGTAGACATCAACGCTTCCGTGCGTCAGAACCTGGGCATCACCTTTGCCAAGGTCGAGAGCCGACAGGTCGCCCGAACGCTCCGTGTACCCGGGCGGTTTGAGCTGATTCCGACGGCTCGCCGCGAATACCGGGCGATTGCGCCGGGGACGGTGGAACTCCTCGTGGAGCAGTACCAGACGGTGGGGACGGGCACACCGCTGTACCGTCTCGACTCCCCGCGATGGCGCGAGATGCAGAGGGAACTCGCCGACGCTGAGGCTTCCGTCAAAATCGCCCAAGCCGCGAACGACAGTATCGCGCCGCTTCTGGCCGCGCACGAGACGCACCACAACGAGATCCAGAAGGCCGTGGACCTGTGGACGGCACGCGTCACCTCCCTCGACGAGCTCATGTCGGCCGGGGGTGCTCGGGGCGAGGAAGTTGCGCAGGCGAGGGCCGCGATGGCCAGCGCCCGCTCGGATCTGGCCGAAACACTGGAAACAGAGGCAGAACTGCTCGCTCGCAGATCGCAAAGCGCCGCGTCGCTTGATGCGGCCCGTTCTCGCCTTGCGTTCCTCTCCGAGGCCGCCGCGTCACTCGCGGGCATGAGCGCGAACGAACTGCACGCCCCGTCGCTCACCGACCCGGCGCTACCCCGATGGCGCACGCTCACGGGAATTGAGGTTCGCGCCATAACTCCCGGCGTTGTTGAGGGTGTCGGCATCGTCAGCGGCGGCGTGATCGACCAGCACGCGGCCGCGCTCTCGACGGTGCAACCGGAGCTGGTGCGATTCCGGGCCGTGGGCCTTCAGAGTGACCTGCCGCGGCTGACCGACGGTCAGCGGGCGAGCGTCGTACCAGCGCAGGCGAACGCCGGCAGCGGCGGCGGCGAAACAATCGCACCGCTGGCCCCGCTCTCGGGCACGCTCACACTCGCACCTACAGCAGATCCCGAGCGCCGCACGGTGGAACTGATTTTCACGGCGGCGGACGGCAGCCCGTCTCCCGCGTGGGCGAGGGCGGGCGTCTCGGCGTTCCTTGAGGTGGTCACCAGCGGAACGGGCGGCGCGGGCGGCGGTGACGACCTCGCCATTCCCCTCAAGTGCGTCGCGCGCGACGGGACACAGGCGATCATTTTCCGCCGCGACCCGGCCGACCCGAACAAGGCGATCCGCATGGACGCGGACCTAGGCCTCGACGACGGCCGCTGGGTCGTCATCAAGAGCGGCGTGGCCGAGGGCAACGAGATCGTGCTTGACGGCGTGTACCAGCTCATGGTCGCTACCAGCGGCAGCATCACCAAGGGCGGCCACTTCCACCCCGATGGGACGTTCCACGAAGGCAGCGAGTAATTATCCCATGCTCAAACACCTGATCTCCTTCTCGCTCAAGCAGTCCACGCTGGTGGTTCTTGTCGCCCTCGGGCTGCTCGTGTACACGCTCGCGCGACTGCCGAAGATGCCGGTGGATGTCTTCCCCGAACTCAACGCGCCGACGGTGGTGATCCTGACCGAGGCGGGCGGGCTGGCCGCCGACGAGGTCGAGCAGTACGTCACTTTCCCGTTGGAGTCGTCGGTGAACGGGCTGCCCGGGGTGCGGCGGGTGCGGAGTGCCTCGGCGATCTCGCTCTCACTCCTATGGGTCGAGTTTGACTGGGGGACCGACATCTATCGCGCGCGGCAGCTGGTTGGCGAACGGATGATGGGCGCGAAGGGATCGCTGCCGCCGGGCGTCGAACCGGTGATGACGCCGATCTCCAGCATCACCGGCGAGATCATGCTGCTGGCGGTCTCTTCGCCCGACGAGACCGTGAGCGACCTGGACCTGCGGGCCTACGCGGAGTTTGACCTGCGGAACAAGCTGCTGGCGATCCCGGGCGTGTCGCAGGTCTCGGCCATCGGCGGCGAGTTGCCCGAGTACCAGATCAACGTGAAGCAGGACCGCCTCGCGCTCTACGGCCTGACGATCCAGGACGTGGTCGAAGCAGCCCGCAAGGCGCACAGCACGGCGAGCGCGGGATACCTGTCGGACGTGGACCGCGCGGAACTGCCGATGCGCCAGGCGGCGCGGGTGACGAGCGTGCGTGACATCGCCGCAACCAAGGTCATCATGAAGAACGGGCTGCCGATCACCATCGGCGAGGTGGCGGACGTCACGATGGGGGGCGCGCCGAAGCGAGGCACCGCAGCCAATCAGGGTGTGCCTGCTGTGGTGCTGACGATCCAGAAGTCCCCCGGCACCAACACGCTGGCGCTGACCGAGAGCCTGGACAAGGCTCTCACGCAAATCGAAAAGAGCGTCCCCAAGGGGATGATCATCAACCGCGATGTCTTCCGCCAGAGTCACTTCATCGAGCGCTCGGTGAACAACGTGCTGCATGTGCTGCGGGACGCGACAATCATCGTGACGGTGATCCTCGTCATGTTCCTCTTGAACGTGCGGACGACCATCATCACGCTGACGGCCCTGCCGCTGTCGCTGGCGGCGACGCTGCTCGCCCTCGATTGGCTCGGGCTCACCCTCAACGTCATGACACTGGGCGGGCTCGCGGTGGCGATCGGCGTGCTGGTGGACGATGCGATCATCGACGTGGAGAACGTGTTTCGGCGGATGAACCAGAACGCAGGGCTCCCCGAGGCCGAGCGCAAGAGCAAGATCGACGTGGTCTTCGATGCCAGCAACGAGATCAGACCGTCGATGGTCTTCGCGACGGTCATCATCGTGATCGTGTTCATTCCCCTCCTGTTCCTTGAAGGGCTGGAAGGGAAGTTCTTCGCCCCGCTGGCGATGACGTACATCGTGTCGATCCTCGCGTCGCTGGTGGTCGCGCTCACGGTGACGCCCGCGTTGTGCAAGATCCTGCTCAGGCCCAAGAAGGTGCCGGCGGGCGAGCATGTTTCGCGGGGCGAGGACGGTCACGCGGATGGGCTCCTCGTGCGGTGGCTCAAGCGATCCTACGAGCCTTCGCTGCGCTGGTCGCTGCGGAACCGCGGGTTGGTGCTCGGCTCGGCGCTGGCCGCGACCGTGCTTTCACTGCTGCTCGCTCGCACCTTCGGCACTTCGTTCCTCCCCGAATTCAATGAGGGGTCCTTCACCGTGTTCGTGTCGTCACCCCCTGGCACGTCGCTGGGAGAGAGCAACCGCTCAGCGGAGGCGATCGAGAGACGGCTCATCGAGATCAACGGCGTCAAGAGTGTGACGCGCCGCACGGGCCGCGCCGAGCGCGATGAGCACGCCGAGCCGGTCTCCAACAGCGAACTGGACATCCTGGTCGCGCCGGGCGGGGACAAGACTGCTATCCGCCTTGAGATCGCCGCCATCGCCAAGGCTGTCCCCGGCGTGACGGTGCAGATCGGCCAACCCATCGAGCATCGTCTTTCGCACATCCTCTCCGGGACGCCCGCGGCCATCGCGATCAACGTCTATGGCGAGGATCTGCCCACGCTCCGCTCGCTCGCCAAGCAGATCGAAGGTGAACTCCAGAGCATCCCCGGCGCGCGCGACGTAACGGCCAACCGCGAGGTGCTCGTCACGTCCGTTCCGTTCCGCTATCGGCACCAGGAACTTGCCGCCGCGGGGCTGACACCCGCCGACGCCGCCGAGCAGGTACAGATGGCGCTCTACGGCGAAGAGGTGGCGGAGGTAAACCAAGGCGTCCGGCGCTACGCGATGGTCGTGCGGTTGGACGCGAGCGAGCGCGAACGCATCGAACAGGTGCAGGACCTGATGCTGCGCGGGACCGCCGAGGACGGCAAGCCCGGCCCCACGGTGCGGCTACGAGATGTCGCGGACATCGGCCCCGAGAAGACGCCCAACATCATCGCGCGCGAGAACGCGCAGCGGAAAGCCGTGATCTCGTGCAACGTCGCCGACGGGTACAACCTCGGCGATCTCGTGGAGCAGGTACGAGCCCGTGTTGAGCCGATCGTGCAGCGGGAGGGGTACATCGTTGAGTTCGGCGGGCAGTTCGAGGCCCAGCAATCGGCCAGCCGCACGCTGCTCGTTGCCGGTGCGGGAATCGCCGTCGTCATGCTCCTGTTGCTTCAACTCTCCACCGGTTCGCTGAAGGTGGCGGCGCTGGTCATGGTGAACCTGCCGCTGGCCACGATCGGCGGCATCGTCGCGATCTTCATCACAGACTCGTTCCTGCACGCGGGACTCATCACGAACAGCCTCGCACTCTTCGGGCTCGGTTCATCGATGTACCAGGCGCCGGTCATTTCGATCGCGAGCCTGGTCGGGTTCATCACGCTCTTCGGCATCGCCGTGCGGAACGGCATCCTCCTCGTGAACCACTACAAGCAGCTGGTCGAGATCGACAACAAGCCTCTCGCCGAAGCGATTGTGCTCGGCTCGATGGAGCGGCTCGTGCCAATTCTGATGACCGCATTGGCGGCAGCCCTTGGTCTGCTTCCGCTTGCACTGGCGTCCGGCAAGCCCGGAAGCGAGTTGCTGTCGCCGCTCGCGGTGGTCGTGCTCGGCGGGCTGCTCACATCGACGTTTCTCAACCTCCTTGTGGTGCCGGCGGGCTACGCGCTGGTGCATCGCTTGGGCGCTGCTCCGGAGACGGGCGATGCCGCACCCATGCGACCCTCATTGCTCGGGCGCGTGGCCTTGGCGCTTCATCGCCGGCCGACCGCCGATGGTCCGGCCGATCGTTGAATCTGTACCATGTTTCTTTGTCACCCTCAGCTTGAAGAAGGAGTTCCCATGCGTCCGAACCTGATTCTGATCGCCGCGCTCGCCCTCGCCCCGCTCGCCGCCCTGAGCACACTGGCGGGCTGCGAGGAGAAGAAACCCGCCGCCACCGGCTCGCCGTCTGGAACATCCACGAACAAGGACGACCACGCGCCCGACGGCAGCCACACGGGCGAGAAGAAGTCCGAGCCCGGCCACGGCGGAGCGGTGATTCAACTCGGAGCGAGCACCATCGGCTCCTTCAACGTCAAGGCCACGCGCGATGAAGGGCAGATCGTGGGCGGCAAGGATGCGCCGATCGACGTGACGGTGACGCCCGCCGTCGGCTCGACCGCAAAAGTGACCGGCGTGCGGTTCTGGATCGGCACCGAGGACGCGAAGAGCTCGGCGAAGGCCAAGGCTGAGATTGAAGATCCCAATGATCCGAACCGGTGGCACACGCACGCCGAGATCCCCGGCGTCATCCCTGCGGGCAGCAAATTGTGGGTCGAGATTGAGGACGACAAGGGTGACACGGCGGTCGGAAGTTTCGACCTCAAGGCCTGAGCGGCCTGAGGCAGTGAGCAGGTTTGAACCGTGAAATGCTGACAGGCGCCACAACCGTGACGCCTGCATAGCAGCGGGGTGCCCTTTGGACTTTTGCCATCTTGGTGCTCGCCTGTAACCAGATCACGCCGTACGAACACTTGTGATGCGACGCCGCACATCGCGGCGAACCTTCAAAGGAAATCACCGATGCGAAAGACATTCTGGTGCGCGGCGATGCTCGGGGCGGGGTTGCTGGCTGCCGGCGCGGCGATCAATGCAGCGGGTGGATCTGGCGGGCACGGCCATGGACATGGGCATGGAAATGGCCATGTTTGTGGGGGAGGTATCTTCGCTCGAATTCATCAGGCACACTGCGGGCGGATGGCTGCGCTGCACGCGGGACTGAACCTGAGCGATGGCCAGCGCGAGTCGGTGCACGAGACCCTTAAGAGTCGCCGTGTTGATATCGCGACGGCGATCAAACCGGTTGTCGTGGCCAAGCACGCGCTGCGTGACGCCGTGCTCGCTGACAATCCTGACGACGCTGCAATCCGCGACGCCGCAGACGTGCTCGGCACGTCAATCGGAGATGCCGCCGTCGCACTGGCCAAGATCAAGGTCGAACTCGTGAAGAACGCGCGGCTGACACCGGAGCAGATGAAGAAGATCGCGGACTTCAGGGCGGAAACGGCTGCTTCGGTCGACGCACTCATGAGCACGATCCTGAGCGAGGTGGAGAGATCGCATTGATGCGCATGCTGCTGATGCCATCGGCGAGCCCGGGCCGGATCGATGCGCGATCCTGGCTCGGGCTCGCGTTCGACCAACGCGTCGTCAGCCAGTTTGCAATGCGTGGCGATGCTGATGCGCCGATGTCTGATGTCACGCGCAGTGCAATCGACGCCAGTGATGCCCGAGATGCTTTGCAAACCCGCGGCGGCGACAGTCTCGCGTTCGAGCGCATCGTTCGGCGGCACCAGCAAGACATCGCCCGTCGGCTTCGCTGTCTCTCGCGCGATCCGCTCGTGCTCGAAGAACTCGTTCAGGAGACATTTGCCCAGGCGTTCTTCCTTCAGTCTGCACCGCTATCGCGCGGATGCGCCGCTGATCCACTGGCTGCACCGTATCGCGGTGCGGTCTGGATACCGCTGCTGGAAAGCGCAGCGTTCCCGTCCGACCCATGTCGCGATCGAGGGACAGACGGTGGCTGCGCCTGCGCAGCGTCCGAATGATGCCGGCGACCTCGAAGTGGTCCTCGATGGGATTTTGGGGCGTCTCTCGCCTCGGGACCGGCTCGTGCTGACGCTCATGTATCTCGAGAATCACAGCGGCCAAACGACGTGCCGAGAATGGACGTGACGGCGAGCGTCGTGCGCGCGATCCGCTCCTGGTTCCGCTCGATGCCGTCGTCGCGCTGCTTGCATGTGCCGCTGGTAGCGGCGTTCGACCTGGTGCTGCGGTGCGCGATGTTCTGACCCCTTTCTGGGCGGCGGCGCGTTCGGCGCCGCGGGTGCGACCGTCGTGATCGCTCGATCGATATTCCATGCCTTTCACCATCCCGAAGCAATGCACGCGCACATTGCTGCGCGGCTGGCGCGTCACCTCAGCCTCACCGCGGCGCAATCGGAAGAAGTGCGGCTGATCGTAGGACGCAGGCAACAGGCGCTGACGGATCTCCGCCGGGACATTCACCCGCGCGTCGAGTTCGAGCTGTCGGAGCTCGAGGAAGAGATTGCCGTGGTGCTGAACGACGAGCAGCGCGTCCGCTGGCGAGCTCTCGCCGGCCATCTGCGATCCAGATGGCTGCACGGCGACCTCTCCGAGATCGCGAAACCATCGACCGCCCGGCCACGGTTCGAGTTTCATCGGAAACGGCGTCCCATCGGGCATCTCGCCGCCAGGTCCCAGCTCTTCGAGCACGGATTCCCACACGATGTCGATCGATGCTGCGATCTCGATGTGCCTGTTGAGTGTGAGCGATTCAATGGCGGGTGCCGGCGCGGTTGTCACCAGGGTGTCAGTCTCCAGTTGTGGCTGAATGCGGGGGGTGGGGCCTGTCGCAGGTTCTACGGCGCGCTCTTCTTCGCAGGCTTCGGTGCGTGGGCGGCGCGCTCGCTGGCAGTACGCTCGGCGCGCAGTTTGATTCGATCAAGCTGCTGAGTCCAGTACCGCTCAAACGTCTTCGCCCAGCTATGCACCGGTTGCAGCGACTTGGCTTCGAGTCTGTACAGACGCTGCTGTCCTCGTTGTGTCACCGAGACGATGCCGACCTTGCGGAGAACGCCGAGATGCTTCGACACGGCGGGCTGAGGTAGCCGCAGCGTCACGACAAGCGATCCCACCGCCTGGTCACCGTTGCGCGCGAGCACGTCAATGATGTCACGGCGCCGCGGTTCGGCGATGGCATTGAACACATCGCTGGTAGTCGCCGCACGGGGCACGAAAGCAATATATGCCCATGCCGGAATATGTCAAGCTGCATCTCAAAATCCCCGCGCGATATTCTTCGTGCTCGTCCCGGTCACCATCGAGTGAGCGGGCTACCCGTTCATTCCGTCATCCAAGGCGATTCATTTCATGTCGGCACTCTTCTCTGTGTTCTGTGCTGCTCTCGTCTTCGCTGCGCCGTATCAGGCCGAACGCCTCATTGACTCCACGAACGATGTCGCGGATGCGCGGAGCCTCGCGACGACCCACGCAGCCCTTGCAAGCGAGCCGCATATCGCGGGAACTCCTGGTGACGAGCGGGTGATCGAACGTCTGACTGAAACGTTCCGTGCGCTGGGTCTCGAAGTGGAAGTGCATCGGATCGCGCCGCTGCTCTGCCGCCCGATCGACGCACGACTGGAGATTCTCGGTGAGGTCCTTCCAACCGGAGCTCGGCGCGGAGTCGTCTCGCTTGACCTGCGCGAGCGCAATCTGCTCGAGGACCCGGCGACGGCGCACCCCGATCTTACGTACGGCTGGAATGCGTACAGCGGGAGCGGCGATGTGACCGCGGGAGTGGTGTACGCGAACTACGGAACGCGCGCGGACTTCGCACGACTGGTGGAACGCGGGGTCTCGGTCAAGGGCAAGATCGTTCTCGCACGCTACGGCGGCAACTTCCGAGGCTACAAGGCCAAGTTTGCTGAAGAGGCGGGTGCCGTCGGATTGCTCATCTACACCGATCCCGCCGATTCTGGGTTCGCGCGTGGAGCGACTTGGCCCGCCGGCGGCTGGGCCAACGACACGTGCGTGCAGCGCGGTTCCCTCGTGACGCTTCCCTGGCCGGGCGATCCGTTGACCCCCGGGATCGAAGCGACGGCGACAGCGCCGCGCATGGAGCAGTCGGCGCTCGCGCTGCCGAAGATTCCAGTGCAGCCGATCGGTTACGCCGCTGCGGAGCGCATCATGGCGCGGATGGACGGCACCGAGATCATCGACGAGCAGTCACCGGACAAGGCGTGGATTGGCGGTATCAAGCAGCCGTATCGCTTTGAAGGCGGCGACGGGCTGCAGCTCCGCCTAGTCGTGCGCCAAGAGCGTTTCATCGGCAACACCGCGAACGTGATCGCGACATTACGCGGTGCAAAGTATCCCGACGAGATGGTGGTCGTCGGTTGTCATCACGATGCGTGGGGATTCGGCGCCGCAGATCCGCTCGCCGGAACAATGGTGCTCGTTGAGTCGGCGCGATCGTTCGCCGAAGCGGCGAAGAAAGGAATTCGACCCGACCGCACCATCGTGTTCGCCGCGTGGGGGGCGGAAGAGTTCGGAATCATCGGCAGCACGGAGTGGGTGGAGCGCCACCGCGAAGCGCTGCAGTCCAGCGCAGTCGCCTATATCAATCTGGATATGGCGGCGATGGGCGACAGCTTTGGCGCCAGCGCGTCGCCGGCGCTGCGATCAACGATTCTGGCGGCAACGCAACGCGCGGTTTCGCCGTTCGACGGGCAGCCGGTCTATGACAGGTGGGCATCCTCCAAAGCCAAAGCGGGGGATGACGGTGACGCCGCCGGGCGCGTTCCGACGTGTGGCGATCTCGGCGGCGGCTCCGACCACGTCGGCTTCTGGTGTCATGCGGGGGTGCCCTGCATCTCGCTCGGCGCGGGAGGAAGCCCCGGCACCTCCTATCACTCCAACTACGATACGGTGGCGTGGTACCGAACCATCGTCGGCGAGGACTACAACTCTGCGCTCATGATCACCCGCGTCAACAACGCGGTGGTCGCTCTGCTGGCGAGCGGCGAAGTGTGGCCTGATGATCCAGCCAGTGTTGTCCGCGACACCCTGCGGTTGCTGGGAGCAGCGCGAACTGCAGCGGCGGCGGGGAAACTGCAGCCAGCGGTTGAGAAAGGCATCGAGGCGTTTGCGGCACTCGAGCCGATCGCCGAACGTGCCAGCGCCCGCCTGGTCACCATCCGGCGCGATTCGACTGGAGCAGCCCACGTGAACGGTCATCTCCGCAAGCTGCGCGACGCGTGGATGGACAATCATGCGCTTCCAGAACGGCGATGGTTCCGCAATCTCTTTGCCGCGACCGATCGGCACTCCGGGTATGCCCCCTCGATGCTGCCTCGAATTGCCGAAGCGATCGAGGATGCAAACGATGTCGCGCTGCAGAACGCGGTTGCGCGGTACGTGCGAGTGGCGAAGCAGATGCAGGTCGAGCTAGAGGCGATCGCCGCAGCCAACTGAGCCGGGACCCGAACAGATGCCAAACTTTCTTGGGCGGGTGAACGCAGGGATGCAGCTACATAGACCGACGCCGCTCCTCACACGGCAGTTTGGACAATTCGGGTTGGACACGTGGCCCATTCGTCGTACCTTCTGGGCTCAACACGTCGGGGGATCCATTTGCCCCGGCGTTGTCTTTTTGTCGTCGACCTGTCATTGTCATCCCGGTCGACTCTGTTTCGGTCTCAAAGTTCGTTTGGGATCTGCCCACCCCCGGGGGGGCCCCACCTCAGCATTAAGGAAAGCGCGTCCCTATGTCTATCCGTCATATCGCGGCCATTGCAGCAACAACCCTCGCGCTCGGCATCGAATCCGCGTCCTTCGCCGGTGACGTTCCTGCCGTCAGGACCAAGCGGATCGTCACTGGCCTGAGCTACCCGACTTTTGTGACACACGCGCCCGGCGACACGACGCGCCTGTTCGTCCTCGAGAAGAAGGGCGTGATCAAGATCATCGACCTCGCGACGAACACGGTTCTCGCAACTCCGTTCCTCAACATCGATCCCATCGTGGTCGGCGGCGCCTCGGTCAACGATGAGCAGGGATTGCTCGGCCTGGCCTTCCACCCTGACTATGCGACGAACGGCTACTTCTTCGTGTACTACACGGCGAGCGGCACCAACTTCAACACGGTCGCGCGCTTCAAGGTCAGTTCGGATCCCAACATCGCGGAGCCCACGGGCCTGACGGTGATCGCCTGGTCGGACCCGTTCAGCAATCACAACGGTGGCTGGATTGACTTTGGACCGGACGGCTATCTCTACATCGCGAGCGGCGACGGCGGCAGCGGCAACGATCCGGGCAATCGGGCGCAGACAATCACGAACATGAAGCTCGGCAAGATGCTGCGCATCATCCCCGACGTCACGGACAGCGTCGCGCCGCACTACACGAACCCGACGGACAACCCGTTCGTCGGGGAGATTGGTGATGACGAGATCTGGGCGTACGGACTTCGAAATCCATGGCGCTGCTCGTTTGATCGTCAGACCGGCGACCTCTGGATCGCCGACGTCGGACAGAACGCGGTGGAGGAAGTGAACTTCCAGCCGGCCGGTGCGGAAGGCGGATGGAACTACGGCTGGCGATGCAAGGAAGGCAACAGCTGCACCGGCCTGTCGGGCTGCTCGTGCACGGATCCCAACCTGATCGCTCCCATCAAGACGCACAACCATGTTTCCGGCACCAACGGCAGCTTCTCGATCACGGGCGGCTATGTGTATCGCGGCTGCGCGTATCCGGAACTGGCGGGAACGTATTTCTACGCCGACTGGCCGCTGCACAACGTGTGGTCATTCCGGTACGACGGCAAGACGATCACCGAGTTCACGGTTCGCAACTCGCAGATCACGCCTTCGATCGACGGCTTCGTCGTTAATCAGATCGCGAGCTTCGGCGAGGATGCCAACGGTGAGATGTACATCGTCGATCATGGTTCGACGACCACCGGCCAGATCTTCAAGATCATTCCCGCCGACGGCGAAGTGACCTGCGTTGAACCGAACCCCAGCGATCTGAACGGCGACGGCCTCGTTGACGCGTCGGATCTCGCGATCCTTCTTGGCGCGTGGGGCGGCAAGGGTCTCGGTGACCTGAACGACGACGGCGTGATCGACGCAGCGGATCTCGCGATTCTGCTCGGCAGCTGGTCTTCGAAGTAAGACCGACCGCGCGACTCGCATCGCGCTGATCGCACATGAAACTGAGAGCCCGACCATGATCTGGTCGGGCTCTCTTTCCTCTTGTGACGAGTCAGGGGACTGCTGCGGGCGGTTTCGCCGCGTGCGCCGCCGCCGCCTTGCGTTCCGCCCGCATGTTCAGCATCTCGACGCCAAGCGCGAACGCCATGGCGAAGTAGATGTAGCCCTTCGGGACGGCCTTGTCGTGGGCGACGCCTTCCGTCACCAGCATGAAGCCGATCAAGAGCAGGAACGCGAGAGCGAGCATCTTCAGCGAGGGACGGCGATCAACGAAGTTGCTGATGCGGTCGGCGAACAGCGTCATGATCCCGACCGAGATCACGACGGCTGTCACCTGCACCCATACGGCCTTTGCCATGCCTACAGCGGTGATGACCGAATCGATGGAGAAGACCAGATCCATGATCATGATCTGCGTGATTACGCTCGCGAAGCTAGCCGCAGTGACGGCGAGCGTCGCCGCCGTGTGATCACCGGTGGTCTTGTGGTGAATCTCGCGGACCGACTTCGCGATGAGGACCAGTCCGCCGATGATCAGAATCAGGTTGCGACCCGACAGCTCGACCGAGAAGTCGAGGAGATTGATCGTCGCCCATGGAGTGGTGAGCTGCGCGACCCATCCGATCGCCAAGAGCATTCCGATGCGCATGAGCATCGCGCCCATTAGACCGACCCGACGCGCCCTCGATTGCTGGTCGGCGGGCAGCTTGGCCGAGAGAATGGCGATGAAGACAATGTTGTCGATGCCGAGGACGATCTCGAGCGCGGTCAGAGTGACCAGCGCCAGGAGGTTCTCGGTCGTCATGATGCTCAGCAACGTCTCCACGGCGTGTTTCCTGCTCCGTTACACTTGATGCAATGAACGTCACGCACGCTAGCAGACTTTCGACCGGTCTTCTCCTCGTCGTTCTCGCACTGACCAGCTACCCGGCGATCGGCGCCCGGCCGCAGGTTCCCCAGCAACCGGGGCAGACGGGGGCACAAGTGCCGGCACGTCATCCAGTGGAGATTGCACCACCCGTGGCGAAGCTCGGCAAGGTCGCGCCGAACTCAGTGACAGCGGCGAAGTTCACGCTCACGAACACGACCGCCGCGCCGGTGACGGTGACCGCTGCCCAGCCGAGCTGCAAATGCACGGCGATCTCTGACATCGTTGGTTCAGTCATCGCACCCGGCGCGTCACTTGAGTTCACGGCCTCATTGAAAGCGCCGCCAACTCCGGGGCCAAAGGACGCGAAGGTGTCCATCCGCTTTGCAGAAATCCCGGCGCCGCTCATTGCGATGATCGAGGGTGAGGTCGAGATGAGCGTCGTTGCGGAGCCGCCCTTCATCGACGCGCTCAAGGGAGTGACGACGGGCAAGATCAAGGTGCGATCGACCGACGGGAAGCCATTCCGTGTTCTGGCCGCAGGTGGCAAGGCACCGGTCCTCACGGGCTTTGACGCGGCGAAAGACGCACCGCGCGATTCGTACGAGATCGCGTGGGACGTCGCGGGAATCACGGTCCTGCCGCTCTGGTGGACGATTGAAACCGATCGTCCCGACGTGCGGATTCTTCCGCTGCGTATCCGCAATGAAAACACGGGTTTCAAGTGGGACATGCCCCGCTACGAGCGTCAATGGTTCGTCAAGGATCAGATCGTGTTTGCCGGTGACATGAAGGTGGGCGTGCCGACCGAAGTGGTCGTGGAGCTGGAGTACTTCAATCCGAAGATGGAACGGCCGAAACTTTCGGCGTGGCGGGAGCTGCGAAGCGTGGTCGCGAGCGATCCTTCGGTGACAGTGAAAGTGATGGAACAAAAGCCCGTCGGCGAAGAGCACATTGAACTCACGCTGCAGCTCACCGCATCAAAAGCAGGCACCATCGCGTCGGAGCTCATCGTCACAACTGCGACAGGTGCCGGACCAATTCCGCTCGTCGCGAAGGTGCAGTAACATCGAGTGAGTGTCGGTTCAGTCGATATGCGGAACGGCAATGCGGTGTGCGCGATCCTGGATCGCGCTGCCGAGCTGCTTCTCGGCGCTGCGTGCAGGCAAGGCTGCGTGCATCAGCTTGGAGTGCAGGGCCGGCTCATCGTCGCTGGCGATCTGCACGACAATCCCGTGCACTTGCGGCGCATCAGCGCCTTCGCGAAGCTCCAGGCGTCGCCGAACCACCATCTGATTCTCCAAGAACTGATTCACGGCGATCGGCTCATCAACGGAGTCGATCTGTCCTATCGCGCCGTGGCGCGCGTTGCAGAGATGGTTACGCAGTTCCCCGGTCAAGTGCATCCGTTGCTCGCCAATCATGAGCTGTGCCAGATGCTTGGCATCGGCGTCAGCAAGGGTCACGGGGACGGTACTGCGATGTTCGACGACGGGCTCGACTTTGTCTTTGGTGAAGATGCTCCGAGTGTCGCCGACGCGCTGGCTGGATTCTTTCGCGCTATGCCGCTCGCTGTCCGCACGGAAGGCGGGTTGTGGTGCTCGCATTCGATTCCGTCTCCCGAAATGACCGCGCGGTTTGATGATCGCGTTTTCACACGCGCGCTCATCGAAAGTGATTACCAGGGTCCGATTGGCCCCGCATATCTCATGGTCTGGGGTCGCGGTCAGCGCGACGCCCAGGTGGCGGAGCTGGCAGCTCGCTGGGGCACGAAGCTCTTCTGTCTCGGCCATGCGCATGCAGAGATGGGCGCCCAGACAGTGACTTCGCAGATGGCGGTGCTGAACAGCGATCACGAGCGGGGTCGCGTGGCTGAGATCGACCTCGCGAACCTCCCGGTTGACGCCGATGAGTTGGTGCTGTCGACGCTGCCGATCGTGGCGCTGCGCGACGAGCAGCCGGAGCTTGGCGGGGAGCGGTGAACGGATTGCTGCTCGCGATCGAAATGTCGCAGCGCGGCGGATCGGTCGCCATCGGTCCGGTGGGCGGTACGCCGGTCCAGCGGACCTTTGCAGCGGGATCCCGCGACGACGACCTTCTGATGCCGACGCTCGACGCGCTCGTGCAGACGCAGCGCGCCACCCCGGCCGATATCAGCGCGGTCGCAGTTTCAGTCGGACCCGGCGGATTCACCGGACTGCGGATCGCGGTGACGGCGGCGAAGTGCATCGCGGAGATGTGTGCCGTTCCGTTGATTGCCGTTCCTAGTGCGCTGGTAGCGGCGCACGCCGCGCAGGCGCCAGGTCCATGGCTCGTGGCACTGGCGTCCAAGCGCGACACAGCGTGGCTCACCATGGTTTGTGGTGTCGGTGGCGTCGCTGGTGCACGCGGCGACCTGCGCGTTGTCGGAGTTCCCGCGACCGTTCGCGCTGCGGAACTTCAGTTCGAATCTCCCGACGGCGCGAGTTTCCGGACGCTCCTCGCGGATGAGCATGTTCCCTGCGATCTTGTCGATCAGGCACGCTCCGCCGGACTCATCGTCGAGGCACCGGTGTTTGCCGCCGACGCATGCTGGCATGTCGGCGCCTGCATGTATGTTCGAGGGCAATTCGTGGATCCTCCGCAGCTCGCGCCGATCTATCCGCGCGAACCGGAAGCGGTCACGGTCTGGCGCGCGCGTCACTGATCGGCACAGCGCATGAATCGGCGATCGAACGGCCGATAGCCGCTGCGGAGGAGCACGCCCGATACGAGATTCCGCCGGATGACCGGCGTGATCGCGTTCATCGGAACCCTCGCTCAATCCCTGCGAACCCTCGTGCAAAGGACGAGCGATGCGATGCCGATGCAGGCACGCGTGACCAGTTGGGGAAATGGGAAAGGCGGAGAAGGAATGCCGCCGGAACAGGACAGGCAAGCGCATCGCGATCTTGTGCGACGCGCCTGTCAGGGGAGGAACTCATGTCCGGCGAACGTCCGAAATTTGACGCTGAAGAAAGTGCGGAGCGCGTGTCTGAACCAAGTCGAAACGTGGATCGCAATCGCTGGGTCGAGAAGCAAGTCTTCACGACCGGCGAGGCGGCCGAAGTGTGCAAGGTGTCGCAGCAGACCATCATTCGGTGCTTCGACAGCGGGCGATTGAACGGCTTCCGCGTGCCGGGATCACGATTCCGCAGGATCCCCCGCAACGAGCTGATCCGCTTCATGCGGAGTAACGAAATTCCGCTTGCGGTGCTCGGCGACGATCGCCGGCGCGTGCTGGTGGTGGATGACGATCCGCAGATCCTCGCGATTGTGCAGGAGACGCTCAAGGGCGACCGCTTCGATGTGAGGACCGCGTCCAACGGCTACGACGCCGGAATTCTGACCGAGCAGTTCCGTCCCGACGTGATCCTGCTTGATTACATGCTGCCCGATGGGAATGGTTCCGTCGTGTGCGAGCGGATCCGCAGCAATCCTGAGTATGCAGGCATCCGCGTCGTCTTTGTGTCTGGCGTCGCGGATGACGCTGAAGTGCAGCGCCTGATGCAGCGCGGCGCCGACGGCTTTGTACGCAAACCTTTCCGCGCCGATGAACTGCTACGACTTGTGAATGGGCTCGTCTCGACCTGACACAGCACGGTTTCAAGAACGTCCGCAAGATCAGATCCCCGCTCCAGCGCGAGGGATCTTTTTTTTCCCTGAGTGATTCACCATGCCGGACCTGACGAACCGAACCCCTGACGATCCGAGGCCCTCGGCGTTTGTGCTTGAACGGCTGGATGCGCTGCCGACGCCAAGCGCCCTGGCGATGCAGCTTCTGGCAGCGGCGAACGACGACAGTGCCAGCGCCGGCGATCTTGTCGACATCATCCGGCAGGACAGCGCGCTGACCGCATCGGTGATTGCGCTGTGCCGACGCGGTCCGCGGGGGCGTCAGCTTGACGTCGCCTCACTCGATCGCGCGGTGGTGCTGCTTGGCTTTGACGCAGTGCGCGGCGCGGCGCTTGCGGTGGAGTTTGTCGGCTCATTTGGCGGTGCTGGCAGCACGGGCAACGGCTTCGACCCGCTTCGATTCTGGCGGCACGCGCTCGCGAAGGCGATCGTCGCAGAACATGCTGCGAAGCTCGTCCGCGCCGGTCAGTCGGGACGCGCGTTCGTTGCAGGACTTCTGCACGATCTCGGCGCCATGTCACTCGCGAAGGCGGCACCAGCGCTCTTTGATGCCGCGTGTGATGATGCGGAGCGCCGCGGTCTCAGTCTGGACGCAGCCGCCGGCGCCAGGATCGGACTCTCCTGCGCAGCCGCTGGCGCACGGCTCGCGCTGCGTTGGAACTTGCCCGAAGAGCTCGTCGACGCGATACGCCTGCGCGGCACGGATGTAACGGCTGCCCAGGGAGTTCATCGAACCATTGTTCTGCTGGCCGAACTCGCTGACCGGACCGTTTGCCGTCGACATATCGGGGGCGCCGGATTTGGCCCGAGCGGCGAGGGTCCGCAGCCGATCCTGGACGCGCTGGAGATTGATCATGCGAAGTTCGCTTCGTCCCTTGAAACGTTGTTCGAGGATGTCGCGGGCCGCGCCGAGGCGCTGCAGCTCTCATGCGCCACGCCAGCGCATCTCGCGGCCGAGGCAATCGAACGTGCCAACCGTCGGCTCGAAGCCTTCCAGAGTTCTCGCTCCTGCGGCGAGACGATTGAAGACTTTGATTCGGCGGGTGATCCGGCTGCAACGCTCGCGCTGATTGTGCGCGCGATCACGCGCATGAGCGGTCAGCGCGAACGCCTGCTCACGATCTCGATGTCGCCTGAAGGCGCGCGGGCAGAAGTGCGTGAGTACGGGCCCGACGGCGAGCTCCTCGCCGGACGATCGGCTGGTGAAGGTGACGTGGACGGCGCGGCCGCGGCAGACCGATGGTGCGAACTGCGCACGGCAAACGGTCGTCCCGGAAAGCTGGTGCTCAGTTGCCGCGGCGCCGCGATCACGACAATCATCCGCGCTGACGGTGAAGTGCTGCAGCCGGCGGTGCTCGCGCTGGTACCGACGGCATTGTGGTCATTCGCCCTTGCGTCGAGCATCGAACGTGCCCGCGCGAATCGCTCGGCGGAGCGGACAGCCGAAGCTCTGCGCGCCCTGGCGTTCGCGCGGGACCGAGTGGTGCGTGACAGGGCGCTCGCAAGTGTGGGCGAGATTGCCGCAGGACTCGCGCACGAGATCAACAATCCACTGACGGTGGTTTCAGGACGCGCCCAGCTCCTGCGCAGAACGCTTGATTCTTCGGCGGCGAAGGGTGTCGACGAGATCATCATCGCTGCCGAACGCGCCAGCACGCTTGTATCGCAGCTCCTCCGAAGCGTGCGCCCGAGTCGTCCGGTGGTGCGCGAAACTGACGCGTCCGAGATCATTCAGCTCGCGCTGCGCTTCTTGCCTTTGCCATCCGGAAACGGCGCCGCTACAGATCACACAGTTGGCGGAACAAGCCGCATCGATGTTCGCGTTGACGCAGCGCCGTCCGCATCGCCTGCGTGCTTTGCCGATCCGGCGCAGGCCGCGGACGCGCTTGCCGAGGTGATCCAGAACGCGCTGGACGCGGCGCTCATGGGCCGCGTCGAAGTGAGTGCTCATACGGATACGCAAGACGGTCGATGTGTGATTTCGGTGCAGGACACGGGGCCGGGTTTCAGTGACCGGGCTCTGGTGCATGCTCTTGATCCGTTCTTCAGCGAGCGACGCTCGGGTCGCGGTGCCGGCTTGGGCCTTTGCAAAGCCCGCTCCATCATCGAGGCGACAGGCGGGCGGCTGGAACTTCGGAACGCTCCCGCGGGCGGCGCAATCGTGACGATTGCACTGCCGGCGGACAACCAAAAAGCAGACGGACGCGGAGAGGGTCGTGCCTCTACACCCCGCCAGCGCCGATCAGCGGCGTAATGGCGATGGATGTGGTTAACGCAGGATCGATCGATGGAAGGGGGCGTCGCGTGACAAGTGGCAGCGATGGATTCGACGGTGCAAAAAACGACATTTCGGTGTGGGGCGTCGCGGGACGAGTCGTCGTTCTGGTGGTCGGCGCGACGGAGTTTATTGAACTGGCGATCCGTGGTGCTGCCGACCCAACCGGTTTCGACATTGTGACCGCAGGTGCTGGTGACCAGGCGCGCTCAGCGCTGCTTCACCAGCGGTTCGATGTCGTACTGATCGCAGACACGACGACCGAGGGCGAGGTCGGCGCCGCCGGGTTTGCCCAGCTCGTCACGCGGCTGGCGCCAACCAGCAAGACAATACTGCTGTCTCACACGATGAACGTCGCGGCTGTGCTGGATGCCATGCGATGCGGTGTGGTTGATTATGTTCACCTGCCATTTGAGCCGGGTGATTTTCGCGCACGGCTGCTCGCTGCGGTGGTCCGCAGTCGAGATGACCGTGCCCGCGAAGATCGCGTTGTCCGTCTCAAAGGCATATGCAAGAAACTGAACGAGGCACGCGCAGAAAGTTCTGAACAGGCGCGTGCACTCTCCGAGGATCTGAAGGACGCCCGCAAGGGCATTGAGGAGCGCATGGACGAAGTTGCAATGACCGCTGAGTATCGAACGCTCCTTCGACAGGAACTGGATCTTGAGGAGCTGCTGCGCATTGGCGTCGAGTATCTCATTGCCAAGACAGGTCCTTCGAATGCAGCCGTCTTTCTTCCAGGCGCCGATGGCGAATGGAGTCTCGGCGCATACGTGAACTACGACTGTCCGCGACAGGTTGCGCATCCGATGCTGAAGCGCCTCGAATCCGACCTGTGTCCGGAACTCTGCAAGACCGAGGAGCTGATGCGCTTTGAGGACTCGAGCGAGTTCATCGCAAGTCTTGGTCTGGGTGGGACAGGGCTGGTGACGTCGGAAATCGTTGCCTGGCCGTGTCTGTGGAAGGACGACTGCCTCGCGGTATTCGTGCTGTTCCGCGATCGGAGCAAGGGATTCAACGACGAACTGGCTGGCGTCATCGACGCGCTGCGAGGTGTGTTTGCCGAACAGGTGGCAGCGGTTCTCCGCATTCACCATCGTGCGAGCGGCGGCTGGCCTTCTGAGCGAGCCGACGAGCACGACGCTGACGATTGGGACAATCGCAAGGCGGCCTGACGATCAGCATGAAAGCGGAAGCGCTGCGAATGCGCGGGCGGGGTCACACATTCGCTTCGCGCTCGGCGAGCAGCTCGTCAAGCGACAGCAGCGCGTGCCGAAGATGCGGGATGACAATCGATCCGCCAACGACGAGCGCGATGTTCATCGCATCCTCAATCTCGTCCTTGGAGTATCCGGCCTTGACACACTGCTCGACGTGGTAATCAATGCAGTCGTTGCAGCGAAGCACGGCGCTTGCAACGAGGCCGAGCAGCTCCTTTGTCCGACCCGGCAGTGACCCGTCCTCATACGCCATCGTGTCGAGCCGCATGAACCGGTTGATGCCGAGATGCTTGCTCGCGGCGATGCGGGCGTTGCCCACGGCGCGATCTACACGAAACTGCTGAAACGGACGATGCGGCATCGGAGAGCCCCTCGACTGGGTGACGAGACGGGTTTACGAGACGGGTTTACGAGGCGGGGTTCACGTGTTGCGCGACGACCGTCACGCCACCGGTGACACCGTCACCCTTCTTGACCATCGATCGAGTCTGCTCCGGATGCGGCAGTACAAGCTCCGTCGTTGACCCGAACGTGATCATGCCAAAGCGTTCACCGCGCTTCAGCCTGTCACCGACTCTCAGCGGGCACACGATGCGGCGCGCGATCGCGCCGGACACCTGGCGAATGCCGATCGTCTGGCCGTTCGCGGCTCGAAGCACGATCAGATTTGATTCATTGACGCGCGCGCTCTCTTCGGTGCGGGCATCGAGATATTTGCCCGGCCGGTGCACGATCGCGACGACCTCGCCATCGCACGGCGCGCGGTTGATGTGGACATTCAGCACGCTGAGAAAGATGCGGATCACGAGTGCAGGCGCATTGCCCGTGGCCTCATGCGAATCAGCGGTAAACACGGCTGAAACCGTGCCATCGGCGGGGCTGATCATGTCGCGCGGATCGCTCGTCGCCGGTGCCCGACCGAGCGGGTCGCGGAAGAAGGACAGGAGCGCGAGGCAGACGACTGCAACGAGAACGACCGCCCACCACTGGTTCCACCACGCCGCGGCGAGCGCAAGCAAAAGACTGACGACAAGAATCGTCAGCCATTGCTTGGTTCCGTAGCTGGTGAGCAGCATCGGCAGTGAACTTTATTCCGTCGCGCGGCCGATGAAAAATCCGACGAGGCCACAGACGATCGCGGCGAGCGCGAGTCCGCCGCCCCACACGGCCAAGTTGCCGGTGAAGTAGATGGCCAGAGCGGGAACAGCACCGGTAACGCTGACGATCGCCATGATCATCGCGCACGTCAGCGCAGCAAAGGCGCCGATCATGAGGCCGACGCCGAGGCCGGACCATGCGCCGTCGTAGGTTTCGACCATCATGGGCATCATGGCCATTCCGCCGCCGCCCGACATCACAACATTCCCGCCGCTGTCGGCACCGCCCGCGGCGTCAAAGAGTCCGCTGGCATTTGCAGGCATCTCGACGTTCTCGTCGTTGGAGAACGCGTCTTCGATCAGCGCCGCGCCGGAGAGGCTGTCGTCGTTCTCGCGCGTGAGATCGAGCAGGCCGCTGCCGCTGCCAACGGTTTCGAGCGACAGCTCGCCAGACCCGCCCTTGGCTTTGTCCTGACCGTACTTGCTCGCATCGAACGCGCTAATGCCGGTCTCCTCACTGGAGTCAGCAAGCATGTCGCGCGAGGTAGGCGGCTTCTTCGGATTTGCCGGGGGCTTGATCGGATGGGAGCGCATCCCGGATGCACTGCCTCCGCCAGAGTCGGACAGGGTAATCCCTGGTTCACCCATGCCGCTGTCTTCGAGCGCCAGCGGAAGATCAACGTCGTCGTCACCGGCAAGCAGATTGACCTGCTCCACCTTGAACATCAGACGATCGCGATCACGGAACTCCTGGATCTCGCCACGCTTGGCCATTTCCAAGACTTCGTTCACAGACTTACCGAGCTTCTCAGCGGCTTCTTCCGCCGAGTAAAACATCTTGCTAGCCATGCAACCTCCGCAGCGTTTGAGACGGACTTCGTACCCTATCGGTTGGGCGGACGGATCGCAAGGGTTCATGGCCTGGAAGCCGGAACATCATTCCGCCGATTCGCTGCGTCTTCGACGACCCATGCTCCGCTCGACCAGCAATTCTCCTCGTAAACCGCCGCAGAAGACGGCAACTGCGCGTGCGTCGAGCCAAGCTGTCGAACGGTGGTTCGCGGCGCAGCAGCGCGACCTGCCGTGGCGGAAGGAGCGAACGGGCTATACGGCGCTCGTGAGCGAGGCGATGCTCCAGCAGACGCAGGTTGCGCGGGTCATCGAAAAGTATGAATCGTTCATGCGCCGATTTCCAGATGTTGCGGCGCTGGCAGCCGCAGACGAGCAGGACGTGCTCGCCTCGTGGCAGGGGCTCGGCTATTACGGACGCGCCAAGCGGCTGCACGCAGCTGCGCAAGCGATCGTGGCGCGGTTCGACCGGCATGTTCCGTCCGACGTCGACCTGCTGCAGACGCTTCCCGGGATCGGACGCTACACCGCTGGGGCAATTGCCTCGATCGCGTTCGGCCAGCGCGTTCCCATTGTCGACACGAACGTGGCGCGCGTGCTGATGCGACTGGAGCAGCGCGGCGGAACGGCGTCAGAGCCGGCGAACGTCCTTTGGGCATGGAGTGAAGCCGAACGGTTCGTGAACGCGGCAGCGGAGCCGTCACTCTTGAACGAGGGATTGATGGAGCTCGGCGCGACCGTCTGCACGGCCGCGGCGCCTCGGTGTGCACATTGTCCGTTGCAGGCGCAGTGCAAGGCGCTCGCTGGAGGCAACCCCGCGTCCATCCCCGTTCCGGTCGCCGCGAGTGTCCGCAAGCGCGTGTATCACCACGCAATCGTTTTCATCCGCGGCGGAAAGGTCCTGCTTGTGCAGCGGCCCGAGCGCGGCTTGTGGGCGTCGATGTGGCAGGTGCCGACTGTCGAATCGGAAGCGCTGCTTCCCGTCGAGCAATTGATCGAAGCGCTCGGCGCCGTGGCGCCGCAGCGAATTGAACGTGAGCGCGAGTTCGCGCACCAGACATCACACCGAGATGTCGTGTTCGTCGTGCATCGCGGCCGGACTCGTTCGCGGCGCGGGATGTGGATCGACCTCGGCGAGATCAGCTCGTTCGCGCTGTCGAATCCGATGCGCGCGATCGTGCGCGCTGCCAGCGGCTAGTTCGCGCTGCCAGCGGCTAGTTCGCGCTGCCAGCGGCTAGTTCGCGCTGCCAGCGGCTAGGCACGGGCGATCGACTGCACGTCCGTCTTTGGAGGCTGATCCTTCGTGCTGCCGGAGGTCGACGGGTAGGCGATGCGACTGTGATGAATCGCGGCCAGGCTCTTGATGATCGTGTCCTCGACGATCCGCTGCTCCACAAACGTCATCGGGCACTCGTCGAATTGCCCGTCATCGAGACGTCGGCGTGACAGAGCCCGTACGAGACTCTCGATCCGTCCGTGGCTCGGTTCATTGAGCGCGCGGGTCGCCGACTCGCTTGCATCACACAACATCAGGATCGCCGCTTCCCGAGTGCGCGGCTTTGGACCGGGGTAGCGGAAGTCAAACTCCTCGACGGAATCCTCCGCTTCACCCTTCAGTTCGGCCTGACTCTTTGCGCGGTGGAAGAAGTACTCGACCAGCGTCGTTCCGTGATGGCTCTCGATGAAGTGATGGAGAGCGCGCGGCAGTCCGTACTCCTTCGCGAGTTCCAGTCCGTCCTTGACGTGACCTACGATGACGAGCAGGCTCATTGCCGGGCTCAGCCGCTCATGCTTGTTCGCAGCGCCGAGCTGGTTCTCGACAAAGTACTCGGGCTTGTTGATCTTGCCGATGTCGTGATAGAGCGCCCCGACATAGGCGAGCAGGCCGTCGGCGCTGATCGCCTCCGCCGCCGCTTCCGCTAGATTCGCGACCTGCAGCGAGTGACTGTATGTGCCCGCGGCGCGCTCCTGCATCTGACGGAGCAGCGGATGGCGAGGGTCGCGCAATTCAGCGAGTGAAAGTCCAGTGCTGATGCCGAAGAGGTGCTCAATCTGCGGCAGCGTTCCCAACACGAAGAATCCGACGCCATAGCTGGCAATCGCCGTAAAGAATCCGTCGCGCAGGCTCTGTTGCAGTCCGCCCGGCGCGAGCTCAGTTTCCAACAGCCCGAGACCAAAGACGCAGAGGCCCAGCGCAAACGCGGTCACACCGCTCGCCCGCACGATGGTCGCGCGGTGCCTCACGTCGCGCAGCAGTGACACGAGCGTTCCGCACCCAAGGAAGAGGACGAGTGCCGTGGTCGGCGGCACACCGACTGCAAGCGTGAGATACAGACTTTCAAGCGCACCGACGAAGAGCGCGAAACGCTGCCCGTACGCGAGGGCAGTCACCATCGCCACGAGCAGACACGCGGCGGCGGTCGCGGGAATCGTCGTCCGTGGAAACTCCGTACTGGCAACGGCCGCAATCGCTGCGGAAACCAGCATGAGCGTCAACACGCCGGCAAGCCGCGCTGGCCGGGTGCCCACTCGGGGCTCATGGCGCACGGCGTACAGCAGCACCAGCATCGCGACGGCGAATCCGAGAGCCGTGCAACCGAGCACCCTGGCGAGCGATTCATGAACCGGGCGGGTCGCTTCCTCGTTCTGCACACTCTGATCGAGGCGTTCAATCTGAGCAGCGGTGAGTCGATCACCTTCCGCGTAAATGACTTCGCCGCGCAGATGCACTTCCATCACTGGCATCACGAGCGCCCCTTCGCGCTCTGCGGCTTGCGCCGTTCGCACCTCGTCGAAGAGGACCGTGGGTCGGGGATCGTTGGCAACCGCAGCCGCGACGACTGGAGCGAGCGTTCCGGAGAAGCCCGCGTCCCGGGCGAGCCGCACCAGGGCCTTGCGGAAACCGGTCTGAACGGATCCCGTTCCTGATGGAAGTTCATGGGCCGTGTCGACGCGCGTCGCTACCAGCTCCAAGTTCGACACAACGCTCGGCGGCGCACTCTTGGGCTCATCAGACTTGGTCGCGTCGGGTCGGTCGGTCGCCGGTTCCGCGGCACGATCGATCGGCGCCGGCAGGACGAAGCGTACGAGCGTCGTCGCAAAGAGCTGATACTCCTGCGATGCAATGATCGGTTCCTGCGACCACAGCGCGCCGATGAATCGATCGGATTGTGCGCGCCACGCCTGGCTCGCGATCTTTGCACCGCCGTGCAGCTGAAGTTCTTCGAGCACGGAGTTCGTCAGATCGAAGCCATGCAGCAGTTTGGGATCGATGTCGGCAATGCTCGTCTTCTCAAACGTGGCAACTGGAAGTCCATCGATCCTCGCCTTGAGCGTGGAGAGAACCATCCCGTTGGCCGTGTAAAAGCGCGGTGCTGTTCGGCGCGCTTCTTCGCGGCGCTCCTCGGTGAGCGCACGATTTTCAAACTCGTAGTTCCGCGGGTTGATCTTGCTCTCGGTCGCGATTTCGCCGACAAAGGCACGCGGCGTCTCGCGGCTCCAGCCAATCAGGACGGCGAAGGCGAGCGCGAAGGCGACCGTCAGTCCGACGGTGCGCATGAACTCGGGTCGCCGGAACCAGTGCAGGAATTCGGGACTCGGGCGCGGCAGTGTCCGGCGGAGTTCCTCGCGTCGCCGCGCGGATGTGCCGAATGGCTGCACCCGTCGGGCACCCTTGGAGGTCTCCCGGGATTTGTCGCCGCCGAATCCAAACATGAAGTTGATCCGTGGAAGCGGATCCGTTGTCAGCGCCCGACGGGCCCAGGAGTCGGACACGCAGGCGAGACAGGGCGAGAAGTCCTCACTCTATCGCCAGCATGGCTTGGGGGCCTACAGGGCAACTCCCACTCGCCGCGCATTCGGGGCAGATGCCAAGTGGACCGCGAGCGGACGGAACTTCATAATTTATTGTCAATAAAACAGTTACGTCGCAATCCCGACGGCGGCGATCCTCGCCCGCGTACCGCCCGGTTCCCACCCCCCCGATTCCCAGTCGCCCGGCAACCACGTCTCTGGACAACCCGACCCCGTTGCGGGAACCTTGCCGCGTGGACCGATCGCACATCCTCGTCCGCGCGCCCGTGGCCCTCGTGCTCGTGCTGGCCGCGCGCTGCGCCGCGCCGCCGTTCGATCCGGCGACGATCAATCGTTCGTACGGACCCGACGATGAACTGGCGGCGCGCCGCCTGACGCCAGCGGGTCAGGCCGAGGTGGTCGCCGCGATGCGCGAGGCCTTCAGCGGACAGGAGCGCGAGGTGCCCACGCCGGCGCTGCACGGGGTGCGCTGGTCAGATGTCGGCAACGCGGCGTACTGGGCCGGGCTCGCGTGCGAGATGGCGATCATTGAAACGATCGAGACGCCCGATCAGATCCGATTCACGTTTCAGACGATTGATGATGCGCGCGCCGAGTTGATCGTCGATCGCCTGGCGCCACCACTCATGCTCGCATGCCGCGCGCAGGTTGGTTTGATGGGCGAGCGCCGCGACGACGCGGAGCGGCTCGAGGCGGAGTTCCGCAAGGCGCTCGAAGGTTTCGGGCGCAAGCATGGCTGGGAGTGACCGCGCGTCACAGCGACGGGCGCAACGTATGCCACTCGGTCGCCGATTCGAACATGCGCGCGGCTCGCAGCAGAGTCGTCTCGGCGAACGCCTTGGCCTGCAGCTGAATTCCGATCGGCAGCGACGACGCCGACATCCCGCCGGGCAGCGAGATCCCGCAGATGCCCGCAATGTTGGTGTTCACGGTGTAGACATCGCAGAGGTACATCGACAGCGGATCACTCTTGCCGCCGATCTCAAACGCCGGTGTCGGTGACGTCGGTCCAAGCAGGACATCACAGTGTTCGAACGCGCGGTCAAACTCGTCCTTGATCAGCCGGCGCACCTGCAGCGCCCGCTTGTAGTAGGCGTCGTAATAGCCGCTCGACAGCACGTACGTGCCGATCATGATGCGCCGCTTCACTTCGGGACCGAATCCCTCGGCGCGGCTTTTCGCATACAGATCGAAGAGATCTTCGCCCGGCGCGAGCGTCGCCCGATGGCCGTACCGGATGCCGTCGTAGCGCGCAAGATTGCTCGACGCTTCCGCAGGCGCAATCACGTAGTAGGTGGAGATTCCCAGGTCAGTGAGCGGAAGATCAATGTCGACGATCGTGGCGCCGAGACCGCGATAGACCTCGATGGCTGCGAGGATCGCCGCGTTCACAGATGGATCGTTCGCTTCGCTTACGTACTCTCTGGGCACGCCGACGCGCAAGCCGGCGATCGGTTCATCGAGCGACTCGAGATACGAGGGAACGGGAACATCGGCACTGGTCGAGTCGTGCGCATCAACGCCGGCGATCACCTGCAGAACCGCCGCCGCATCGCGCACGCTGCGCGTGATAGGACCGATCTGATCGAGACTTGATCCGAACGCCACCAGGCCGTAGCGGCTGACGCGGCCGTAGGTCGGCTTCAATCCGACCACGCCGCACAGCGACGCCGGTTGCCGGATCGAGCCGCCGGTGTCAGATCCAAGCGCGATATCGCAGAGATCAGCGGCCATTGCCGCTGCGCTGCCACCCGAGCTGCCGCCCGGAACGCGCGACGGGTCCCACGGATTGCGCACCGCTCCAAACGCGCTGTTCTCCGTCGACGAACCCATCGCGAACTCATCGAGATTGGTCTTCCCGATGAAGACGGCACCAGCGTCGCGCAGTTTTGTGATGATCGTCGCTTCAAATGGCGATCGATAATTCTTCAGCATCATCGACGAACAAGTCGTATGCCCTTCCGTCGTTGCAATGTTGTCTTTGACGGCGATCGTCAATCCCGCGAGGAGACCGCCGCTCCGGTCGCGATCGATCTGCGCAGCGCGTTCGAGCGCGTCGTCCGCCAGCACTTCGTTCAATGCGTTCAGCTGCGGATTGAAACGCTCTATCCGCGCGAGCACCGCTTCGGTTCGCGCGCGGGCGGCGACATCTGCAGCAGGAGAAACACGAGCGGAAGTAGGCATCGATAGAACGTGAATAAAGAGAGAGAGAGGGGGCGCGAACGTACCCGGTCAGCTGCCTTCGCCCAGCACCTTCGGCACCGCGAGGAGACGGCCCTCGACAGCGGGGGCGTTCATCAGGAGGGCATCGAGCGACATGGCGGCTGCCGGTTCATCAGCGCCAAAACGGTTGGTCATCGCAAGCGGGTGGGCCATGGGCTCGACACCGGCAACATCCACAGCGCTCAGCTTCGAAATGTGTCCGAGAATCGACGTGAGCTGGCCGCGATACCGCTCGGTCTCCTGGTCGGAAAGGCGAAGCCGCGCGAGTTTCGCCACATGCCGGACCGTCCCGATCGCAAGGCTTTCCGCAGCGGCGCTGCCATGCTCGTTGAAGGGTTCGTTCATGAGGGGGTCGCTCATACGCTGCGTAGCGTAGCAGAGTCGAAGAAGCGGCCGAAGTGAGGGAACGCAGTCGACCGCCGCTCGCCGACAATCCTAGAATCACGTTTTCCTGCGCTCTGTGTGCACCTTCCTCGGTGTACAGAAGTCAACGAAAACCAATGATTGCCTATCGCAATGTCGTCTTGGTGGTCATGGTTCGCTCCAGTGTTCTCTTGTTCCTGGTCGGAGCGGGATCGCTCGTGTTCTGGCTGCTCGTGAGGTCTCGACCGGTTCCGATGGAGAACACGGGAGCGAACGAGCTGCGGCGCGTGGTGACGACGAAGGCACTCGAGATTCCGATCGGTCGACGATGGAAGGCCTACGGCACGGCGCAGGCGATTGACAGTGCCGACGTGCCGGCGCAGGTGAGTGCAACAATCGAGTCCGTTTCGGACCGCTATCGCCCGGGGAGCGTGGTGACCAAGGGCGCTCTACTGATGACGCTTGACGAAAGCGACTTTCGTCGCGAGCTCGCCATGACGGAGCAGGCGATCGTATCGCTCGCGGCGCAGCTTGACCTCCTCGCGATCGACGAGACAACGACCGTAAGTGAATTGAAATTCGCGGAGGAAGAGCTTGAACTCGCGCGCGCGGATTTCGTGCGGGTTGAGCAGGCCAAGCGGGATGGTGCCGCAGTGGATCGCGAAGTTGATCGGCTGCGCGGCGGGATGATCATTGCGAGTCGTATCGTCATGAACGCCCAGGAATCGCGCGACAAGATTCCGGCGCGACGTCAGGCGCTGATCGCCGAGCGGACTCGACAGGAGTCGGCGCGCGATCTCGCAAAGGCGAATCTTGACCGATGCTCGATCCGCAGCCCGCTCGACGGCATCCTCCAGGTGGCGAATCAGGAGGTCGGCGAGATGGTGACGCCGGGGATGCGCGTGGCGCGCGTCGTCAGCACGGAAGCGATCGAGGTGCCGCTCCTCCTGCCTGCGTCCGCGCGGCCGTTTCTGCGAGTCGATTCCGCCGTGGCATTGCGCAGCGAGGGGATTGGCGCAACGCCCATCGACGCACGGATTACACGCATTTCCCCGGAGGATGATCCGCTGACGCGGACGCTGACGGTCTACGCGGAGACCGATCATCCGACACCCATCGCGCCGGGCAGTTTTGTCGACGCAGAAGTTTCCGCAGCAGGAGACGAGGTCCGGACGGTCCTCCCTCGCCGGGCGGTTTCGGGTGGACGCGCGCTCGTGGTCGCAAACGGTCGCGTGCAGCACTTGCAGGTCGAAGTCGAGTTTGCACAAAGCGGATTGCTTCCACAGAGCTCACTCCCCGACACGGAGTGGGTCGTGCTTCGTGACCGGTTGCCAGCGGGAACCGAGGTCGTGCTTGATGGCTCGCGGCAGATTGTGGAAGGCACAGCGATCATCGGAGTCGAGAGCGATCCGTCCATCCGTGCCGAGCAGGACGGAGCCACGCTGCGATGAAGGGACTCATCGCGCTCGGTGTGCGCCGACCGATTGTCGGCAGTCTGCTGATGTGGTTCTTTGTGATCGGCGGATGCGCGTGTCTGCTGATCATGCGGCGCGAATTCTTTCCGGAGACTGATCCTGAAGCTGCGCGTATCGCTTTGATCTATCCCGGAGCCTCGCCGCAGGAAATCGAAGAGTCGATGGCCAGGAAGATCGAGGACGCCATCGTCGATCTCGACGGCATCAAGCGCATCACGTCGAATCTTGCAGAAGGGGGCGGCGGGATCGTCGTGGAGTTTGAGGACTCCATCGACATCAACAAGGGCATCGACGACGTGCGCATTGCGGTTGACGCGCTGGAGGATCTGCCGGAAGAGTCGGAGCGGATCCGCGTCACGGAATTGCTGCCGAACATTCCAGTGATCATGGTGACGATGCATGGCGGTGCAGGTGAAGCGGCGCTGAAGGCTGCGGCGCGCAGCGTCGAAGAGGATCTGCGCGGACTGCCAGGGATGGGCTCGATCGTCAAAGTCGGAATGCGCGGTTACGAGATGAGCGTTGAGGTCGACGCAGTCGCGCTGCAACGCCATGGCCTTCGTCTGTCCGATATCGCCGACACCGTGCGGTCCTGGATGACGGAGCTGCCGGCCGGCACCATGCGCACGTCGTCCGCGAATGTCGGTGTGCGCACGATGGGTGTGGAGGAACGTGCCAGTGCGATTCGCGAAATCCCGCTGCAGGCCACGACGAGCGGTCAAGTACTCCGCCTCGGCGATATCGCGAGGGTGACCGACGGATTCCGCGATGAGCGGGTCACGCGCCGCTTCAATGGTGAGCCCGCGGCCAGCCTCATTGTGTTCAAGAAGTCCGACGAAGACGCGGTGCGCATCGCAGAGATGGTGCGCGGCTACGTCGCGGGGCGGCGGGGCGATGCGCTTGAAAGGGCGTCGGGCTGGAGCCGGGTGAAGGGAATCGTGACCGGTGGTGATCGTGAGCGCGGGTACCAACTCGGTCTCGCGCGACGCGCCGTCGATCCGCTGCCATGCGAGATTGTCGCGCACAGCGATCTCGCGCGGCTGATCGAAGGCCGTCTCGATCTCCTCACGAACGATGCCTGGCAAGGCTCGCTGCTCGTGCTGATCGTGATGCTGCTGTTCATGAACGGCCGCAGCGCCTGGTGGATCATGAGCGGGATCTTCGTCTCGATCGGCTGCACCGTCGTGCTGATGTGGACGTTTGACATCACGCTCAATCTCATCACGATGTTCGGCCTGTTGATCGTGGTGGGCATGCTCGCGGACGACGCGATCGTCGTCAGTGACATCATCCTGCAACGCAGCGAGACCGGGGTTTCGCCCGAAGTTGCAGCCGTCGAGGGGACATCGATCGTCTCGTGGCCCATCATCGCGAACGCGACCACCGTCGTGCTCGCATTCCTGCCGCTCGCGTTCGTGAGCGGGCGCATGGGGGACCTGCTCGGACAATTGCCGATCGTGGCTGCGGTCGCGCTCGCATCCAGCGTCGTTGAAACCATGCTCATTCTGCCCGCGCACATGGCGCATGCTGTGCGCGCCGGTCGCAGGACGAGAACGCACGCACTGGCGCGATTCTGGCAGCGCTACGAACGGTGGCGCGAACAGCGGTTCATGCCGAGAGTGATCGGCACATACACATCGATCGTCACATGGTGTCTGCGCGAACGCTATGTCACTGCGGGCGCCACTCTCGCGGTGCTCCTCGTGTCCGTCGGCATGGTGGCCGGCGGGCGCGTTCCATTCATCTTTCTCCCGACCGACGACACCGAAACGGTCATCGTCGACATTCGTCTCCCCGTTGGCTCGACGGCCGATGCGACGCAGGCCGTCGTCGCGCGATTCGAGCGCGCAGGCAATGCCCAGCCTGACGTACGCGCCATCAGTTCGGTCGTCGGGCAGAGCACCAATTTTGAAACGGGGATTCCCGACTCGATCGCCGAGCATGTGGCCCAGATGTACATCGAGCTGGCGCCGGTCGAGTCGCGCTCGCGCCACTCGGCTGTCGTCCTCGACGCAATACGCGACCTCGTCGGCGAAGTGGACGAAGCGGAAAGCGTGAACTACGCGGAAGTGGCGGGGGGTCCCAGCGGCGCCGACATCACGTATCAGGTGCGCGGCGATGATCGCGAGGCGGCCAAACTCGCAGCGGAACAACTGAAGGTGGATCTCCGCAACTTCGCTGGCGTGTATTCGATCGGCGACGACGACGTGGAAACGCAACGCGAGCTGCGCGTTGAGTTGAAGCCCGCGGCGGCGGCCCTGGGCCTCAACGTTGCCGATGTCGCGCGCCAGGTGCGCGGCATGCTGTATGGACTTGAGGCCCATGCATACAGCGCGCTGCGCGAAGACATCAAAGTCCGCGTGCGGCTCGACGAAGCGGCGCGCGAACGCATTGATTCCGTCGCCGACCTTCGCATCACCACCGCAGACGGGCGCAGCGTGCCGCTTGCAGAAGTGGCGCGTGTGACTGAAGGCAATGCTTACGCGGCGGTTCATCGCGTCGACCGCGCCCGCACGATTACCATTACTGCAGACTGTTCAGCGACGACGAATCCTGAAGAGATCACGCGGGCGCTTGCGCCAGCCTTGGAACGCATTCGCGCGGCGCATCCAACGATCGACATTCGTGAAGCGGGGCGGCAGAAGGATCTCAACGACGCGATGGCGTCACTTCCATGGGCGTTCATCGCTTCGATCGCGGCGATCTACGTCGTCCTCGCGTGTCTCTTCGCCAGCTACACGCAGCCGTTCGCGGTGATGCTGGCGATCCCGTTCGGACTGATCGGTGTCGTGTGGGGGCACTGGGTGATGGGATACCAGCTCACGTTTCTCTCGCTCATCGGGTTCGTCGCGCTCTCGGGGATCGTGGTGAACAACTCGCTGATCCTTGTGGAGTTCACGAATCTGGAACTCCTGAAGGGCCGGAGTCTGCGCGAAGCGCTCGTTGTCGCAGGCTCGCAGCGGCTGCGGCCGATTGTGCTGACCACGGCGACGACGGTGTGCGGCCTGATTCCCCTGCTTCTCGAACGATCCTTTCAGGCGAAGTTTCTGATTCCGATGGGCATCTCGATCTGCGGAGGACTGGTCAGTGCAACGGCGCTGACCCTGCTGCTCCTGCCCGCGAACATTCTGATCGTTGATGACATTCGCCGAGCTGCGTATTACCTGTGGCATGGGCGACCGTGCGCTGACGCGCTGACGCCAGGCGAGCACTGACGCGACGACAACGCCGCTACACTGCGCGGCCATGACGCCCGTGTATGTCGGCATTGATCTCGGCGGAACCAATATGAGTGTCGGCGTCACCGACGCGCGCGGCAAGCTGCTCGGCCAGGCGAAGCGCAAGACGAAAGCGCAGCTCGGTCGCGATGGCGTCATCGCACGCATGGTTGGCGGTGTTCAGCGCGCCTGCAACGATGCAAACGTGTCCATCGACGATGTTGCGGCGATAGGCGTCGGTGCGCCGGGACCGATCGATGTCAACGCGGGGGTGGTGATCAAATCCGGCAATCTCGGCTGGGAGCATGTGCCGCTTCGCGATCTGCTCGCTGCGGCGCTCAACCGGCCCGTCGCGCTCGACAATGATGTCAATGTCGCCGCATACGGAGAAGCAACGATCGGTGTCGCACGTGGACGAGAGCATCTGCTGGCCGTCTGGGTCGGCACGGGCATCGGCGGCGCACTGGTCATGCACCGCGCGATCTTTCATGGCAGCTTCTTCACGGCGGGCGAACTTGGTTACACCATCGTCATTCCCGAAGGCGGTCCTGGCGCCCGTACGCTCGAGCAGCACAGTTCCCGCACGGCGATGGCGGCAGTCATTCGTCAGCTGCTGCCGTCATTTCCTGACTCCGCGTTTCATGGTCTGCTGAAGGAGCGTGATTCGAGCGGCCCAGCTGATCCCGTCGCCAGTTCGGTGATTGCAGAGGCGTACGCAGCGCGCGACGAACTGGCGCTGCGCGTGGTGCATCACGCGGCCGACGTGCTGGGCCTCGCCATTGCCAACTGGATCACCGTGCTCTCACTTGACACCGTGGTCCTTGGCGGCGGCGTGACCGAGGCGCTCGGCAGGCCGTTTTTGGAACGCGTGCGACATACGTTTGATCGATCCGTGTTTCCGGCGCAGTGCCGGCAATGCGAGATCTGCCTAAGCGATCTGGGCGATCTGGCCGGTGTGTTCGGTGCCGCGATGCTCGCTCGTGGCTGCGTCGTACCTGGAAGTGATGGCGTGAACTCATGAATGGCAAAGCGACTGTTCGTGATCTATTGCGGGCGATGAATGACATCGCGCCACCGCATCTGGCAGAGGAATGGGACAACGTCGGGCTGCTCGTCGGACGGTGCGAGACACCGGTCTCGACGGCGCTGCTCACGATCGATCTGACGCCCGCGGTGCTTGACGAAGCTGTGCGCCAGGCATGCGAAGCGGTGATCGCCTATCACCCGCCGATCTTCAAGCCGCTCAAGCGCCTCGCGGGAGGAACACCGGCTGAGCGCGTCGTCATGCGGCTGCTCGAGCGAGGCATCGCGGTCATGTCGCCGCATACGGCACTGGACGCCGCACCCGATGGATTGAATGACTGGATTGCGAAAGGGATCGGCATCGGCGACGTCCGCGCGCTGGTGCCGCACGAGCAGTTGTCGTCGACCGAGGAAACGAAGATTGTCACGTTCTGTCCTCTCGATGCGGTGGACCGGCTCCGTGATGCGCTCGCGACTGTTGGAGCGGGCCGAATCGGCGGGTACGAGCGATGTTCGTTCGTCACACCCGGGACAGGCACGTTCTTCGGCGGCATCGGAACGAAGCCGGTGATCGGCATGCAAGGTCGGCTGGAGCGTGTCGACGAGGTGCGGCTCGAGATGGTGTGTCCGAAACGCGCGCTGCCGCTCGCGGTGAAAACGATTCGCTCGTTCCACCCGTATGAGGAGCCGCCGATCGAGATTCATCCGCTCGTTCCGAAACCTGTGAGACATACCGGCGCAGGCAGACGCCTTACCCTTGACCAGCCGTTGGCCGCAAGCGAGATTGCTGCCCGCTTGAAGAAGCACTTTCGTGTGAGCGGCGTGCAGGTCGCCGTGCCCCACGGCGCGCCGCCGACGCACGAGCGCATCGGTATCTCCGCCGGCGCGGGAGGTTCCCATCTCGAGGTCGCGGCCGAGGAAGGCTGCACGCTTTTTGTCACAGGTGAATGCCGTCACCACGACGTGCTCGCCTCACTGGCCCGAGGCTGCGCCGTGCTCGTCGCGGGCCATACGAATACAGAGCGCGGATATCTGCCGGAACTGGCACGTCGCATGGCGAACATGGTCGCGGGCGTGACATTCCTGCAGTCCGCTGATGATCGTGATCCATTTGTTCACATGTGACTAAGCGACGCGCCGAAGTGAGCGCGAGCCATCAATTCATTCAAGTTCCTTTCGCGACTTTCACGCAATTCGATCATGGCGTGATGGAGTCGGGGTAGGATGACGCCGACGATGCCGGAATCGTCGCAGTGCGGACGGACCCGACAATGCTCAGGAGGAGCGACTTGGCTGCAAAGCCCAAAACCGAATCCAAAGTCGATGATCAACGAGAGCCCGCACGAGACCGCAAGGTGCGCGAGAACGGGACGATGCATTCCGAAGCGGCTTCGCAATCGAAGTCCGATGCGAAGTCCGATGCCAAGTCCGATGCCAAGTCCGATGCCAAGTCCGATGCCAAGTCCGATGCAAAGTCCCAGCCGAAGCCGCGAGTGACTGCTCGGGCGTCCACGCGGGCGGAGAGTTCGATCAGCTCCGCCGCATCGAAAGCAGCGGCGAAAGGTGTGCGCAAGCACTTCGTGCTCGACACGAATGTCCTCCTGCACAACCCGAACGCGATCTATAAGTTTGAAGAGCACGAAGTCGTCATTCCATTGACGGTCATTGAAGAGCTCGATCACTTCAAGAAGAACAACGATGAGACAGGCCGCAATGCCCGCGCCGTGATTCGCGCGCTCGACAAGTTGCGCACGCAGGGACCGCTGTTTGAGGGCGTGGTCTGGAACGAGCAAGGCGGATCAATACGCATCGACCGCGCGGACACCACGCTGCCGTTCTCGCTCGACTTCGACAAGGCCGACAATCGCATCCTTGCCGTCGCGCATGCCCTGCACGCCAGCGGCAAGCCGACGATCTTCATCACCAAAGACATCAATGCCCGGGTCAAGGGCGATGCGCTCGCGATCCCGAGCCAGGACTTCGAGCACGATCACGTTGACACGGACTGGCTGTACACCGGCTATGTGCAGATGACAGTGCCTGGTGTGGTGATCGACGATCTCTACAACGAGCGACAGCTGTCGATCGACACCATCCTGACCCGCAAGGTCAAGCTCAGCAATGGATCCGAAGTCGATGTCCTTGATCCGATTCCGAACCAGTTTGTCGTGCTGCAGAATCAGGACGACGAATCGCACAGCGGGCTCGCCCGCATTCTCGCCGACACCGGCTACCTGATTCCGGTGACCGGTCCGCGCAAGCCTGTCTATGGCGTGATGGCGCGCAATCTTCAGCAGACGATGGCGCTCGATCTGCTGCTCGATGACGAGGTCAAGCTGATCTCGCTGATCGGTCCCGCAGGCACAGGGAAGACGCTGCTCGCACTCGCTGCAGGTTTGCAGAAGACATTGAAGGAAGAGCGCTACGACAAGCTGCTGACCGCGCGGCCCATCATGCCGCTCGGACGTGACATCGGCTATCTGCCGGGCGACAAGGACGAGAAGCTCGCCATGTGGATGCAGCCGGTGTTCGACAATCTCGCATACCTGTTGTCAACGCGCGGAACCCACAGCCGCGAGGAAGCAGACAGCAAGTCGGCGGAGCAGCGCATGGATCAGCTGATGGCGAGCGGCAAGGTCATCTTGGAACCGCTCACGTACATCCGCGGCCGCAGCCTGCCGCATCAGTTCTTTGTCGTCGATGAAGCGCAGAATCTTTCGCCGCACGAAGTGAAGACGATTGTGAGCCGTGTGGGCGACGGAACAAAGATCGTCCTTTGCGGCGACATTCTCCAGATTGACAATCCGTACTTGGACAGCGCGAGCAATGGACTGTCGCACTTGATCGAGCGCATGAAGGGGCAGCGGATCGCCGGTCACGTCACGCTTTCCAAGACCGAGCGGAGCGATCTGGCGAGCCTCGCCGCCGAAGTGCTTTAAATAGCGCTCCGTAGCGCCCTCCGGGCGCACACTCGCTCTTGCGCCGCAGGCGCGGCGGAGTGAATCCGCCGCTGCGGGATCGGGCTGTGGGGTGAGCGGGCTCGTTATGGCGCCCTCCGGGCGCACACTCGCTCTTGCGCCGCAGGCGCGGCGGAGTGAATCCGCGGCTGCGGGATCGGGCTGTGGGGTGAGCGGGCTCGTTATGGCGCCCTCCGGGCGCATACCTTGGTGCGTGAAGATCGTGCGGGTGAGCCGGAGTGTCAGTGCGCGGCAGCCAGACAAAGACATTTCGCTCGTGAATCGCACTGCGTGGCGCTCACTCGCCCTGGATTCCGCCATTCCCTCCTGAGAGCAGCGTGTGGCGTCGCGTTCGACGCCCACATCCGCTCCATCGGGTTCCGCGGCAGTTCCGGGAAAGCTGGAGACCGGACGGTCGCAGGTTATTCATTGCACCAGCGAGCAGGATTCAACGATGTATTCAAATCAACTCAAGAGGCGCGTTGGCGCGATGGCTCTCTCGATCGGCTTCGTCGCCGGTCAGTCCCTGTTTGGCGAGGATTGCTGCGCGCAGTCCTCATGGGATCGCCGTGCTGAACAGATCGCGATCGTCTCGCAGCCGTCCGATCCCGCAGGCACATACCGCATCACCGGCGCGTGGGTCGTCGAGGCATCGGATGTGAGCATGATTCCGCTCAATACGAAGGTGACGCTGAGCCGCAACGGGACGGCCATCTTCTCGACAACGCTGGATCTCACCGCATCGGCGGGCGTCCTTGGAAACTGCGACTTCTGCCCGGGGCCGAACACCTGCATCTGCGCCGAGCCGAGCGGACCGTGCTCATGCAACGCATTGTGGCTCACAACCGCTGTACCGAACGCCATTCCGCTCGCCGCTGGCGATGTCCTCACGCTCCAGGTCGCCAACGCCAGCGGCGGTGTCGCTGACGCGAATCAGGCCAACGACGTGAAGACTCGCACGTTTGCAGGGCAGCCCGCGTTCTGGAACCGGCGCGTCGGGTCGGCGCAGCTGACACCCTCAGCATGTCCTGGTGCACCTGATTCGTACGACCTGTCCTACAACGTCGCCGTCGACTTCGCGAGCATGGTCGGCGCGGTGCCGATGAGCGGAAAGCTCCAGCTACTCCTCGACGGCGCGATCGCTGCGGAGTTCGCTTACTGCGAGGACTCGCCATGGATCACGACGGGTGCCAACTGCTTCGCGGGCGGTTGCGGTCTCATTGAGTGCGGCAGCGGTTCCTGCGCCGGCGCCAACGTCGACCTGGATTGCCAGATGGTCGAACTGCAGGGCGGGGGCGTGACGACATGCGTCTGCTCGAGCGGAATGCTTGGATTCATCGCACCGGGGATCGTCCTGCCGAATCTGACGCCCACATCATCCATCGCGCTGCTGTTCGTCGGCTCGCTCTCGTCGTCGCTGCCGGAGCTGGCCGTGCTGAACGGTGACAACGCAACGCAAGTCGCGCTCGTCGTTCGACCGGTGCAGTGCGATGCTGACATCAACAAGGACGGCAAGGTCGACGCTGCTGATCTCGCGCTCGTGCTGGGTGCTTGGGGACCCTGCAGCGACTGACGCGCCGCTTCAACGACAAGTCTCCGCAAGCACCGCCTCTTCAATCCTCAGTGGTTGGAGAGGCGGTGGTGTTTCGGTCTTGACAGCAACTCCACATCGTGACAGCCTCCGTGCCTTATGCGGCTCCCGAATCTGCTCGCGACCAGGCGCGGGCGCCTCACGGCGTTCTTTCTTCTGTACGCCACCGAAGGTATTCCGCTGGGATTTGTCGGCACCGCCGTCGCGACACAGTTGCGCCGCCAGGATGTGGGGCCTGCTGAGATCGGCGCCCTCGTCGGTTCGTTCTATCTGCCGTGGGCTTTCAAGTGGGCATTCGGACCGGTCATCGATGTGTTTGCCTCGGATCGACTCGGCCGTCGGCGCGGATGGATTCTTCTCACGCAGGTGCTGATGGCGTGCACGCTGCTCTCGACCGTGGTGCTGCGGCTCCCTGAACAGCTCCAGCTCTTCACGATCATCCTGCTCGTTCACAACACGTTCGGCGCGATGCAGGATGTCGCGATCGACGCACTCGCATGTAACACGCTGCAGGAAGATGAACGAGGTCTTGCAAACGGAACAATGTTTGCCGGGGCGTACATCGGCATCATGCTCGGCGGAAGCGGCGTCCTGTTCCTCACGAGCAACGGGGTGGACTTTCAGTGGACGTTTCTCTTTGTCGTCGGCTGCATTCTGCTGGTGACGCTGTTCGTCGTGCTGCCGATGAAGGAGCCCGCGCAGCCTGCGCGTCCGTCCGCGTCTGATACACGTTTGTCCGCGCGCGTCATGTCCGCGGGACGCGAAATGCGCAGCTTTGTCGAGGTTGCGTTTCGCTCGTTCCTCGGTTCACGCGGCGCCTTCTGTGGACTGTTCTTCGCGCTGCTGCCCGCCGGCGCGATGTGCCTCGGCTTGGCGCTGCAGACCAATCTTGCGGTCGAACTGGGGATGAAGGATGAGCAGGTCGCTTGGCTGAACGCGTTCTCGGCAGTGATTTCTGCGTCATTTTGCATACTCGGCGGCGCGCTCTCGGACCGCTTTGGTCGACGCGCCGCGCTGTTCACGTACATCGCGCTGATGGGACTGCCGGTCCTGTTCCTGGCGAGTGTCCTGCAGCAGTATGGATGGATTTTTCCGGTGAGTGCGAACGATCGCCCTCCGGTGCCGGATGCGCTGATCACCGCATACTGGATCGCAGTCCTGGTGTATTCGATGTTCAACGGCCTGATGTACGGCACGCGATCTGCGGCCTTCATGGACGTGACGAATCCCGCTGTCGCCGGGACGCAGTTCACGGCGTACATGGCGCTCATGAATGTGGCAATCGCCTACAGCGCCACATGGCAGGGGGTCGCGATTGAAGCGTTCGGCTATCCGCGCACGATGCTGTTCGACGTGCTCCTCGGCGTCGTGTGCCTCGCGTTCATTCCATTGATGGCGAAGCGTCCGACCGGAACGCGATCTTTCGTCGACGCTGCGGCGACACTTCGGGCGCGCGGCGTGGCGTACGGTCTTTCGCTCGTCTGCTTCGCGTGGCTTCCGTATCGCATCTGGCAGGACTCGTTCGGCCCGCTGCAGCCGATTGCAGAAACATTCTTCACGCTTGTCTTCGTGGTCGCTGCACTCTTCCTGCTCGCGACCGCGGCGACGATCGGCGGCTCCGCGCGGATGCTCGTGCGTTGCGGCGTCGTCGTCGCACCGCTCCTGCTGTTCATGTACGCGCGACACTACGTCGAGCCGATAGGCCGCGGGTTCGGCGTCGACACAGCGCACGGCACATTCGCGAGCGTCATCGAGATCGTCCTGCGCGCCATTCCGCCCGCCGCCGGCATCGTGCTCCTGCTGCTGGCGCTGCAGCCGTGGCGCGAGCTTGAGCCGAATGCCGCGCCTGAACCGGTTGCCGCGTGAGGTGAATGCACTCAGTCTCGACGTGCACGGGCGCAGTTGCTCGACTGCGGAGCGCCTCGCAACGCACTATGTCAGTTCGACTCTGCGGTGCCCCGAATCGAATGCAGTCACGACGCATGCGAGAGCTCGATCGAAGGAGCGGATGAGGACGTCTTTGCGGCAATTGCCGAGGCGCACCCAGATCAGCTCTCCCAAGTCCCCAGGACGATTGGCGAGGAACATGAAATCTTCATCTTGCTGATCATCACGCGTCTCTCCGCCGTCGTCCATGCCCAGACCGTCCGATCGTCCGCGGCGTCCAGCGCCACATCCATCACATGAACGGCATCGTGTCCACGTTGCTGCAGGAAACGAGCAAGGAGCGGCGGCAGTTGATTGTCGACGGCAAACCTCATGCGACGCGGATCACTGCGTGGCTAGTCTGCAACGCGGCGTAGGTGATCGCGGCTAGGACGTCATCCGGCTCAAGCGTCGGATAGTCCTCGACGATTTCCTCGATCGACGCGCCATTGGCAAGCAACTCGAGGACGTCGCTCACTCGCATGCGCGTTCCTCGGATGCACGGTCGTCCGCCACACTTGCCGGGCTCGATCGTAACGCGCTCAAGCAGGGAGGGATTCATGTTTGAACTATACACGGCGCTTCAGCCGTGGCGAGGACTCGAGACAGATTCCGCGCAAACCGGTTGCCGCGTGAGGTGAAGGCACTCAGTCTCGACGTGCACGGGCGTCTCCGGCGCGCGGTGCACACAGGCAACTCGCATGCGCCGTGATATCCGCTGACGCCCGCTGCCTGATCCAGCCGCTCGCGTGTCTCCTTCGTCTGCGCGGTCTTCCCTTGACGCTCGTTCTCCGGCCATCGTTTGAGATCCTCGCGATACACACGCTCGGCATCAGCCGCTTGGCCGGCATCGAGCAGCACGGTGCCGAGTGTGTGACGCGCGGGCTGCATCCAGTCCGGCGGTTCCATGTAGAGCAGCGTGTCTTCGATGGCGACCGCTTCGTTGAGGTGCTGAATGGCCGTCGTGTAATCACGCTCCATGTAATACGGGCCGCAGTTGATCCGTGCGCTCGTGGTGCGATCTCTGTCGGGAGCTGCCGCTGCTGGCGTGAACGCCTCGCGCGAAGGTCAACTGTGATCCGTATAAGCAATCTCGCCGTCGAGCACGTGCTTCGCAATGGACAGCACACGCCGCGCCGGGTTGATCTGCGCGATCGCCTGCTCGGGCACGCGTTCGTACGCCTCGATGAACTTCGCACGCTCCAGCTTCGCAGCGTCGGCCTTGTGCTGCACGGCATACGCCACCGCGCGGTTGAAACGCCACATGGCTGTGGTGTACGGCAGGTACGAGGGCGGCGCCGGCGCGCGAGAATCTCGTCCCACTTGGCAAAGCGCTTGAGCGCATCCATGTGCACGGTCATGTAGCCGTCCATCACAGACGCGTTCTCTTGGATCCATGCAGCGGGCAGCGTCGACACGGCCGCACGTCCTGCGCAGAGCGCTTCCTCGCAACGGCCGAGCATCATGCAGGCGAACGAGAGGAACTGTTGATTGTGCTGCATGTAGAGCCTGTAGAAACCTTGGCGCGGCGATGCCTTGCGGTACGCAGCGTAAATCACGATCGCGCGCCGATTCTGCTCCGCCGCGTCATCCCAGCGCCCGACGCCCACGTCGATGTGTGCAGGCATGTGCGTCAGATGTCCGGATGCCGGCACAAGCGTGCGCAGTATCGCGGCCGCCGGAACCGCCCGCTCGGGTGCGGGCGGCGCTTCGACTGCGTGGATGTAAAGGTGCGCAGCGCCGGGGTGACGCGGATTGGCGGCGAGAACACGCTCAAGCACGCGAACGACTTCATCAGCGTTTCCCTTCGGCTGACCGTCGCGCGTCCACAGGTCCCATGGCTGAAGATCCATGAGCGACTCGGCGTGCAAGGTCGCAATGTCGTGATCATCGGCAACGCGCTCATACACACCGCGCATTGCCGCGGCATACGCCTCGTCGAGCGGTTTGCGGTCGGCTGGCGCAGGCCATCGGTATCGCGCAGCGAGTGCGTCGATGAGTGCCTGTTCGACTGGACTCGGGTGCGCGCGAAGCTGCTGTGCTTTGGCAAGCGCCTCGAACGCGAGCTTCGAGCCTTCCTCTGGCATCACGGGATTGTTGATATGCGGACCGTGACACAGCGCGATGCCCCACCACGCGATCGCAAGGGAGGGATCGAGTTCCGTTGCGCGCGTGAACGACCGGATCGCTTCGTCGTGATTGCACGCAAACGTCCACACGAGCCCCTGATCGAAGTACGTCTGCGCAGCGACGACGCGCGTGCTCGTTGGCCGCCGGTGTGTTCCCATTCCTTCAAGGAGCGGAGCGGTCGGCCCGCGGTGGGCGCAGCCAGTCAGGCCGGCGGTGAGCAGCGCGGCGGCGAGTCCAACAGAAGCGAGGGGTTCGCAGTGTCGTCGGTTCATTGAGTTGCAAAGCTTCGTGTCCATAGTTCCATAGCGACGGCCGGTCCCTTCGGACTGTCACGAAAACGGCCGCTGACGGAATTTTTTTTTGTGCCCGGGGGAAGGCCGAGGTCGCTGCACAGCGCAACATGTGGCGCAACATCATGTCAAGCAGGTGATTGCAGGCTGCGAGCGTTTAGTCCCTGGACCAAGACGGCGCGCGAGGTGGCCAGTATCGATACCCCAATTCACGGGCCCAACTTCTTCACACGCCCTGGACGGAGCTTGCGGGACGGGCGTGTGAAAGGCGCGCTGATTCGCGACTCTCATCGGAGCCGAGCACCATCGATTGCGCATGCAACGACGGCTCGCGTCACGCGCGCCGACCTTTGAGGAGAAAAGACCGATGGGATCTCGCTACAACCTTCGGGCTCTCATGCCCTTCACGTTCACAACCTGCGCCGCGGTCATGCTTGCCGCGGGCCTCGCCGACGAGACATTCGAAACGGACACGATCGGCACGTTCGCGCAGGGGCCGTGGCTCGACTTGAGCGCCTTCCCCGATCCGAATCCTGCAACCTCATCGAAGGTCGTTGCGACGACGGACGCATTGGGGGCGGCGACGAACGCTCTCGCATTTCCCGATGCGCTCGAGCTGACGACCGGGATTTACCTGCCGGTGCCGCAAAGCGGCCGCTATCGGATCAGCGCCCACGTGCGCATCGATCGGTACAGCGATGGCGCCATCTCCGAGACGGCGGAGTGGCCAGTGGCCGTTGGCATCACGCAACTGGAGCCAGGACCGGACGCCTACGCCTCGGGCGGCGTGCAGGTATACGCCAGTTCGTTCACGCAGGAGTGGCGGCTGTTCGTCGCGCCGGCGGACCGGGTGCTGTCCGCCGACATCCCGCTCGGCCTGCCTGCGGTGATCGGGACGTGGTACGCGATCGACCTCGACGTCGACGCGATCACCGGGACGTTCAAGACCACGATCACCGACATTGCCACGAGCGCCGTTCTCCTCGATCGCACCGACGTGATGAAGGGCTGGACGCCGGCGTTAGACACGTTGAACGCGCTGGTTGTCCTTGACGGCGAGAATCTCGACAACGGTGTTCCATTCAGCACCATCCCCAATCTCGCAGTCGTCGACAACATCACCTACGAGCTGGGCTTCGATTCGCCGTGCGCGCCCGAGCCGCTGCAGGGCGACCTCGATGGCGACAACGACGTGGACGCGGGTGATCTTGCGATTTCTGGGCGCTTCCGGCTTTCGTGTGGGTAGCGGACCGGTCCGGAGACAGATCAGGCCCCGTTGGCGCTTCGCCTTGGCGGAAGCTGCTCGGGCCAGCCCGGTCGGCGGATCAGTTGCTACAGCGGCCTCCGTCTGCCCTCAGGGCTCGGGTGGAAGACAACAGACGCGTGTCAGTCGCATCACACCGCGATCGCGCTGATCGCTGTGCCATCCGCTGAAACAGAAGAAAGCGAGCCCGCCGTCGCCGTCGCATCGCCGCCGCAAGGGTCCGACGCATGCGAGGGCGACGGCGGGCGGTCACGCGCGCACATGACGCTGCGAACTCGTCAGAGCCCGAGCGGAGCCGCCCGAAAATGGAACTTCCTTTGTCCATGCGGCTCGCGCGAGGCGATGTGCGCCCAGCTCGGCGATCGAGCATGTCCTGAGTTCTGGGCGCGTCACCCACAGGAAAGCCGGAAGACCCCGATTCTGCTTGGAGCGTGGACGGGGTGAGGGGGAGAGGTCGCATGCGCTCGGCATGCGTAAGTATCGCTCGGGATTCCCTGCGTCTGGTGTAATCTCCGCAATGCCATGAGACTCGACATCGAGCAGGAGATCCTGACGCGCTTCGCCCTCTGTGCCTTGGTTGAGTCTTTTACATGCAGCACAATCTCCGATCTGGCGGTCGTCGACACCTGCGCGATGGGCGTCGGCGACGACGACGTCGATGCGGCCGATCCCGCGATTCTGCCCGGAGCATGGCCGGGGTGAGCACGGCCGCGGCGCGAGATGCGGCTTACCGCGAGACGCCCCCCCATCCGTCGGTCGTGCATATTGGCGCGCCGACAACATCGGCAACGCCCGACCGAAGTTCGAGAGGTAGCGAGTTCACGCCGATCGGCACATCGCCGCGTCCCACGTCACATCGCAGCACTTTTTTTTCCGCTCGGAGCGCGGCAAGTAGAAGCAATTCGTATCACTCGCTTGGGGTTCCGTCCCAGATTCTGACCGACCGATCGCGCGAGACAGAGAACAGTTTCGACCCGTCCTCGGAGAACCGCAGGTCGAAAATGGGTCTCGAGTGAGCGGACAGCGTCAACATGGACGCGCCGTCGCGGACATCGAGCAGGGCGATGGATCCGTCGTCGAATCCCGCAGCCAAGCGACGTGCCGCCGTGGGTGCAGCGCCCGCAGGTGGCTGGAAGCAAAGCGTAGTCACGGCACCGAGCGCCGACCCTCGCTCCCACAGGCTGCGATGCGTGCGCAGATCGACAACGGAAACCGTTCCATCGTGAAGGCCGCAGGCGACCAACCCAAGTTCGGGACAATACTGAACGGACGTGTAATACGGATCACAGTAACAACTCGCGCGTGAGCCAAGACGTGTGACACAGCGACCGAAGCGTCGCCTTCTCGAGCTTCGGCATGTCCTCGATCGCTGCAACCGCGATGTCCCCGAGTCCTTCAAA
>Ga0163148_10000393_pt1 | contig 58813 bp, 42 predicted proteins | sample OliLakLV19MP7P2_FD_148606 | JGI IMG/M metagenome (GOLD analysis project Ga0163148, IMG submission 148606) | Freshwater microbial mat bacterial communities from Lake Vanda, McMurdo Dry Valleys, Antarctica- Oligotrophic Lake LV.19.MP7.P2 | ecosystem: Environmental > Aquatic > Freshwater > Lake >... | reverse complement strand
TTTTGCGTGTTTTATGGAGGGGCGTAGCCCCGGCACGATTTGTCAGGGGTGCCGCCACTACGTGGCTCGTTCGCACACCCGATTTTTCTATAAACGGTGTCGCCACTACGTGGCTAAAACCCTTAAGCCAACGACATCGCCCTATAGGGGAGTTTATTCCGTCGAGTGCATAACTCAATGAATAACAAACAATTATCCACCTATTCGAATTTGCTCCCCTTTAGGGCAGTGTCGTTGAGGGGTTGGGGGTGTAACCAGTAGTTGACGCAGATTTTTGAACACTCCCGAAAATTGCTTTGCTACCTTTGCCTGCCAATTTTCAACACAATCCACCTACCCACCAATCCACCAGTCACCATTCCACCAATCACCATTCCACCAGTCCACCAGTCACCAATCCACCTTTCACCACCCAACCATGCTGCTTCAGGGAATCCTGCTTGGTATTTCGCTCAGTTTTTTAGTCGGCCCTTTGCTGTTTGCCATAGTAGAGGCGGGTATTGGGCAAGGATTTAGGGCAGGCGTGGCCTTGGCCGCAGGCATTTGGGTGAGCGATCTTTTATATGTGCTGGCAGCGTTTTATGGTGTTGAAGCGATGGAAGCTTTGGTGGCATTGCCGCGTTTCAAATTGTGGGCAGGACTGGCGGGGGGCTTGTTGTTGGCAGGTTTTGGACTTGCCACTATTTGGAAAACACGAAATCCGATCCAGTTTTCGGGGAGTATGCTCAAAGGCCAATGGGTGGAAACCTCGAATTACAAACCCTACTTCTGGTGGTGGCTACGGGGCTTTTTGTTGAACACGGTGAACCCCGGCACGGTGTTTTTTTGGCTTGGCATTGTAACGGCGGTCGTGGTGCCAAGCGGATGGAGCCGACAAGAAATGCTGATCTTTTTTGGAGGTATGCTCACCACGCTCGTCGTCACTGATACACTGAAGGCCTGGGCTTCGAAGCGCTTGCGGAAGTTTTTAACCCCCGGGCACACTCGAAATATTCAGCTTGGATTGGGGCTTTTTATGGTGGCTTTTGGGATTGGACTGATCGTTCGGGCGGCGATTTTATAACGATTATAGTCTTCTTTGGGCAAAGTTGACGAAATTCACTTGTTTCATTTGTGGAAGTCATGAAATTTGCAACCGATGGCTTTTATTTACCTCTTTCTTGAACATGTTAAATTGGGCTTGATAACCGCCTAATTCAACGAATAAACGCATTAACAACCATAACCATGCGCATACTATCCACCCTTTTCTTGACGGCGCTCTGCGCCAGCCTTTTCGCTCAAAAAGCCCCCAACCACTTTCGATCCATTTCGCCTGATGCTGTTGTTTTGTCCGAAACCGCCCAACGCGAATTCGAACCTTTGCAATACTCGGCGTTTGAACTTGATTACGAGGCTATTGTGGCACAATTGCGCAGCGCCCCCCGAGAGTTCTCGACAGATGCCAGGCAGCACTTTGTCAGCGTCACATTGCCTATGTCCAACGGCTTCATGGAGGCGTTTTCAGTGCTGAAAACCAGCCCAATGGCTCCCGAATTGGAAGCAAAACACCCCGAAATCCTGACCCTTTCGGGAAGCTCGCTCTACACGGCGGGCATGCAGATACGGATCACGGTAACACCTCATTGGGGCCTGCGGGCGATGATTATACGCGCTGATAAAGGCTATGAACTCGTGCAGCCAGTGGCATTGGGCCAAAACCAATATTACATGGCCTACGACCCGATTCACGAGCCGCGTCACCCGCTTGCTGGGGTCTTGCCAACGAAGTACGAAGCGCCGCTTGATTTTTCAAATTTGAAAACAGAAGATGGCCCACGCTTTTCGCTCGGAAGCCCTGGGCCTGAGGATGGCAACCTTTTGGATGGTGCGGTAATATTGAAAAAATACAACTTTGCCTGCGCTTGTACAGGCGAGTTCTCTCAAGACAATGGTGGCACGAAAGATGCGGTGTTTCAAAAAGTCACGGAGTTCACCAACATGCTCAACGCCATCTATGAGCGCGACGTGAATATTCGTCTGGCACTCATCCCTGAATCTTACGACATCATTTTCCTTGATCCCACCACCGACCCTTACACGGGAACGGATGTTGGTGGCTGGATGAGCCAAAATTCCAGTGCCATGTTTAATGTGCTTGGCTCAACAGATAAATACGATATTGGCCATGTATTTGCGAGATACCTGGGCGGCGCAGCGATTGGCGTCGCAGGTGGTACATGTTGTACCCAAACGAAAGGTCGTGGATGCTCTGCATGGTATGGGCCTCCTTATGGAAGCGATTTTTTTGCCATTGTGGGTCAAGAGATCGGCCACATGTGGAACTCAGGGCATACGTTCAATCAGTGTTCGATTGACAGTCAGTTCGACTATGATTCGGCTTGCGAGCCGGGCAGCGGCAGCACCATTATGTCGTACAATGGCGCTTGTGGTACCAACAATATAGGTGGTGGCGGCACTGCGCTTTACTACCACGCTTGCTCTATTGCCGAAATTCGCAATTTTGTAGAAAATCAGGAAGGCGCCACCTGCGGCATGGATATTATCAATGGCAACAACGACCCCATCGTCACGACCCCTTACCCGGACAATCTGTTCATTCCAATTAGCACTCCTTTTGAATTGACTGGACTGGCGGTTGATCCTGACGGTGACACGCCTTTGACTTATTGCTGGGACGAAATGGACCTTGGCCCTACTACCACGCTTGGCAACCCTGTTGGAAATTCCCCGGCTTTTCGTTGGTTCGAGCCTACCACCAACCCCACGCGCACATTCCCGCGCATCCAGACAGTGATCGCGAATACCAATACCAACACAGAAGTACTGCCCACCTACAACCGCGACTTCAATTTCGTGCTGGTGGCGCGCGACAACAAGTCCGGCGGCGGAGGTGTGGGTATGGATACGGTGTCGCTGCGTTCTACTACCACCGCAGGGCCATTCCTTGTAAGTTACCCAACTTTGGCAAACATTATATGGAAAGTAGGTGAATACCAAACCGTTACCTGGGATGTGGCCAATACGGATAACACATTGGTCAATTGCCAAAAAGTAAATATCCGTCTAAGCACCAATGGCGGCACTACCAATACGGTAACTTTGGCCGAGGGTGTTCCGAATATTGGAAAAGCGTGTATCCTGGTGCCAAACAACGTTACCACTTCGGCGCGTGTACGGGTGGAAGCGGCAGACAATGTTTTCTTCGACATCTCAAACGCCAACTTCAAAATCGAACAGCCGAGCGTAGCAGGTTTTTCGATCTGCGCCGCATCATTGCAAGACTTCGTTTGTTTGCCCAACCAATTTAGCACAGTAATCAGCACTGTTGCCGTGTCAGGTTTTTCAGGCCCCGTGACCTTATCGGCCACTGGACTCCCGGTTGGCGCAACGGTTAATTTTAGCCCAAATCCTGTACCCGCAGGAGGCACTTCCACCATGACTGTTTCTTTGCTGGCAAACTCGCCAGAAGCAACGTTCGACGTGACGGTGCTCGGAACTTCTGGCGTTGGCACCTCTTCTTCTGTAGTTACACTGACTAGTGTAAACAACGATTTTTCGGGGCTTGTACCCACTTTGCCTGTCTACGGTGCAACAGGTGTAAACACACAGCCTTTGCTCCAATGGAGCCTCGCCGCAGATGCCGATGCTTACGACGTAGAGTTGGCGACCAACCCATCGTTTGCCCCTAACACCATAGTGGCAACAAAATTGGGCTCTACTACGGGCAGTTTTCAAATCACCACTGCGCTGAATGAGGGCGGCGTTTACTATTGGCGTGTACGCGCAAAAAATGACTGCGGTGACAGCAATTGGTCTGAAATACAAGTATTTGTGGTGAGCGTGCTCAGCTGCGCGCAACTTGGAGCCAACGACCTTCCCAAAAACATTTCAGCCAATGGCACCCCGATGATTGAATCAAAAATCAACCTGCTTGCGGGAGGCCAGATAAGTGATGTGGATGTGACAAAAGTGCAAGGCTTCCACGATTATTTCAGTGATCTTGAAGTACATCTTAAAAGCCCTTCCGGCACCGATGTGTTGCTCTGGAAAACTCGTTGTGGTAGCAACAATGGCCCTTTCAACATCCGTTTTGACGATGGTGCAGCCGCCGTTTTCTCTTGCCCGCCACCCAACAACAATGCTCCTTCTAAATCAAGCGGCCTGCTCAGCACATTCAATGGCGAAAACGCGGCAGGTGAATGGACGCTTACAATGAAAGACAACGCAATCAGCTCTGGTGGCACGCTGTCGGCATTTGAGATCAAAATTTGCTCTAACGAAGCCACCAATCCACCGCTGATCACCGTGAACAATTTGCTGCAACCAGCGCCTGGCAACAACGCTGTTATTGATGCCAGCTTCCTCAAAGCAGAAGACCCCAACAACACCTCGTCAGAACTGACTTTTACCCTTGTCAGTGTGCCTCAGAATGGCTTGCTGGAAAGCAATGGCTTTGTTTTGCAGGTTGGAGGCCAGTTCACGCAATTCGACATTGACAATGGTGCGCTGCGTTACTTCGATTATGGTTTGAACGCAGGAGCCGACCAGTTCCGGTTTGTAGTATCTGACGGCGAGGGTGGAATGGCTACGGGCATCTTCCATATTTCACCACTTGTAGGCACTAAAGACCCGCTCAACAAGCTGGCATTCGTGCTCTCGCCCAACCCGGCAAATGCAGTTTTGCGCCTTTCGCTTACCGAACCACTCGCTTCGGACGCATTCATTTCGATGTACAACACCGCCGGGCAGCGTGTCCGTACTTGGACTTTGGCGGCGGGCAACACCTTCCTGTCTTTGCAAATTGCGGATTTGCCTGATGGCGTTTACGCCGTTTCGATTGAAAACGAGGCGGTTAAAGGGGTGAAGAAAGTGGTAGTGCGGTAGGGTGATGACCGGCCTTTTTTGTTTAATTAACGTGAGTTTTGGATAGCTCCAGCATCAAACGGTTTTTTTAGCCGCATAGCGGCGACATTTTGGTAGCGCCAGCGTTAAATTTTTTCAGAACGGCGTAGCCGTGGCATTATTTCGACCTAAAAATGTCACGGCTACGCCGTTCCTATCCTCACAAACGCCCTATCGGGCTACAAGAATGGCACCGCTACGCGGTTTTTGTTTATGGCTAAAGGCTGAGGTTATCCAAAACTCACGTTAATTTTCAAAACCAAACAACCGCCCCCCCTTAGCCGTAGCCCAGCCTTTTTCCCCCAACAAAAAAACATGGGTAAAATCAGCATCCGAAGGGGCTTCTTCTACCGGGTTCCAGGATTCACCGCCGTCTTCTGTTTGCCAAAAAATACCGCTGTCGCCTACAATCCAGCCTTTGTCGGCGGTGACGAACCAAAGGGCACGGAAGTGTTTGAGTCTTTTGCCCGTGCTGCCTCCTTTGCGGATCGTGTGCCAATGTTGACCGCCGTCTGTGGTCTTCAAAATCGTGCCTGAACTGCCGCAGATATAACCTGTGGATGGCGTGGGGAAATGAACGCTTTGAAAAAAATCGCCCGTGATGTCAAGCCTTTCCCACGAACGACCAGCGTCGCTTGAGCGCATGACCCAGCCAAAACCTACCGCATGGAGGGTAGTGGAATCTGAGTACCAGACGGACTCAATTTCGTTTGGGAAAATTTGGATAGTATCCGTTTCCCAAAATTGCTCTGGGCCAAAAGTATGAGCAAAACCCCCGTGGTAGCCTTCCCCACCTACCACTGCCCCCCGCTTCCCATCAGGGAAGTGACATGCGCGAAGCCACTGATAATCAGCACGAAAAAGCCGCCAATGCTGCTCTGTCGGCGGTCGGTAGAGCAGGGTGTTTTGGCCACAAGCATAACCCTGCCCCCTTGAGTCGAAACAAACGTGTTCCATTTTCCAATCAAACATCGTGTCGGTGTGCCAGGTAAGCCCGCCATCAAAGGTGTTCATCACAAAGCCATTTTCCCATGCCACTCCGCCTGTGAGCGATCCGTGCAGCGAATCAGCAAACGCGATCGAACTTAGGTCTTCAGCGATGGGGCTGGGCAATTCACGAAAAGAGGGGAGGGAAATCGGGTCTTTGCCACAAGAGGCCAGTAGCAATAGGAGTAAGTAGTAGGCAGCAGTAGCGTAGCAAACTTTCATGCGTCAAATATACGGTTGGAGAAGTTTTGTCGGCATCGCCTATCTTTGTCAAAAATTTTGCAGCGCGTAACACTCCTTACTTATGCCTATAGACATTGGCTTTATCGCCTTCTTCGCTTACGGCTTTTGGCAAGGCTATTCCAGAGGGATCATCAGCACTGTTTTCAACCTCGCTCTCTACATTTTTGGCTTTGTTCTGGCGTTCAAAATGGCACCTACCACGTCTGCCGTCCTCCAGAGTATGTTCCACTCCGATAACCCTACCATGTTTTTGGCAGGTTTTTTGGTCAATCTGCTCATCATCATGTTTATTGTGCGCTCGGCTGCGCGGGGTTTGGAAGCTGCGATGCGGGTGGCTTATATAGGCATCCTGAACCAAGTGGCTGGAGGCGTAGTGATGGGTGGTTTTTTGGTGGTGGTGTACAGTGTGTTGGTGTGGTTTGCGACGAAGGTCCATTTTATCAATGAAGCCACGATTGCAGAATCCAAAACCTATATTTTTTTAGAGCCTATTCCTACAAAAGCAAAAGATTTTGCCGTCAAAATGAAGCCCTTTGCGTTGGACGTGTGGGGTACTTCGATAAATTGGATGGACAGCCTCGATGAATATGGCGTCAAGCGCACGGAAACCAAGGACAAGACCTATCTCCCACCTGACGAGCCAAAAGCCATCGAAGAAGACCCAAAGCCCAGCCCACGTCAGCCTGCACCTAAACCTGCCCCAATATTGGAGGACAGTGATGGCATAGAGGAGTGATGCCTCGCAACGGCAATAACTTTTTTGTAACAAGCCGCGAAACAACGTGCGAGTTACGTTTAAGGTCTATACCGTCCGAAGCGGCTGACAAACAAATAAACATGAAAAACTACGGGCTTCTCTTCCTTCTCTTCTCAAGCTTGCTTGCTGCGCCCTCCTACGCTCAAGTTTCGCGCACCGACACCCTGCCTCGCGGCGGTGCATGGGCCACCCTTGAGGTTGTGGACGGCGACAGCACTTTCCTAATGTCGCTTCACCCGGTGCGATTGGTGGCCAAGCGAAATTTCAAGGACTTGGAAGAGCAAAAACAGTTCCGCCGCTATGTCTGGGCCGCCAAAAGGGTCTACCCTTATGCGGTTCAAGCCGTGGCGCTCTATGAGCAAATCGAGGAGGAAACTGCGGATATGAACAAACGCAAACGAAAACGCCACATACGCCTTGAGCACAAAGAACTGAAAGAAGACCTGACCGAGCGCATGAAAAACCTCTCCAAGACAGAAGGCAAAGTGTTGGTGAAAATGATTGAGCGCGAATTGGACATGCCATTCTACGATATAATTAGAAGCACGCGCGGCGGAGCAACCGCCACCTACTGGAACACGCTCGGCAAGTTCTGGGGCTATGACCTCAAAGAAGGTTATCGCCCCGGCGACGACCCGTTGCTCGATGAGGTGTTTATTGATTATGATTTTGGGGACCCGTTGAAGTAGCTAGTTACTTTCAACTGGATACTTCCACAAAATACATCGCAATCTCGCCCTTGTTTTTCGCGGGGAGCTTTCCTCGGAATGTACAGTTAAACTCCCCCCGCACTTTTTCCCAAGTCGTTTCTGAGATATTGATCTTTCCTGGCTCACCGCTGTGTTCAAGTCGGGCTGCGGTGTTCACCGTGTCGCCCCAGATATCGTATGCGAATTTGTGGCTGCCCACCACACCTGCCACCACAGGACCGGTGTTTATCCCGACCCGCATTTCAAAAAACGGCTGGTCGGCTGCGGCTTTTTTCTTGGCTAATTCCCGGATTGTTTGTTGCATTTCCACCGCGGCCCGCACGGTATCGAGTGCATGGGTGCTGTTTGGCTCAGGCAATCCACCCGCACACATGTATGCATCGCCGATGGTCTTGATTTTCTCCAGCCCATGCCGCACCACGATGGCATCAAAAGCCCGGAAATACTCATCCAACTCTTTGACCAATGCTTCTGGCGACATGGTTTCGGCGATGGTTGTGAAATTTTTGAAATCGCTGAATAGCACGGTAACCGATTCATAATGAACGGGTTTCACCGTGCCATTGGTTTTGAGTTCTTCTGCTGTTTTTTCTGGCAATATATTCTGTAGCAAAATGTCTGCGCGTTGCCGTTCGCGTTCGATGGTTTCGTTTTGGGCGGTCAAAAGGCGGTTGGCTCTGGCGCGGAGCCGGTTGCGGTTTAAGAGCAAGCCCGCTAAAAGTATTAGCAAGACTGCTCCTCCCAGCAGTGCATTCCTGAAGGTGCGGGTGGTGGCTAGTTCGGCCTCTTGCAGCGCGGCATTGTTCCGTTCGCGGTCAAGGGCAAGTTGGCGTTCTTGAACACTGGTAAGGGCTTGCTGGGTTTCAATATTTTGCGACCTGTTTTCATCTATTACTTTGAATCTCAGTTCGTTGTATTTCACCTGATACGCATAAGCCTTGGCGAAATCACCTAAATCCACATAAGCCCGCGCATAGTCTTTGTAGGCGCCCATCAAAGCGTTGCTATTGCCAATTTTCGCTGCAATACCCGCATATATTTTGAGGTATTGCAGCGAAAGTTTGATTTTTCCCTGCCGATACAGCACATCGTTGAGCGTGTTGTAGGTTTCCATCAGGCCCGGTTCGTCGTCCATTTCCAAACGAATCCGCTCAGATTCTCGCAGATATTTCAGGGCTTCCTTGTATTGACCGAGATGTTTGTACCCGTCGCCAAGGTTGTTGCAAACCACTCCGATACTGGGTTGATCGTCCTGCTCGCGAAATATTTGAAGTGCTTGCAGGTAATACTTGACGGCTATTTTGGAGGAATCCACGTTTTCCAATTCATCCAACGCATTGCCCAAATCCATGAGGCCGTCGGCTATGTCAATGGGGTCGCCCAATTTTTGGCGCAGCAGCAAGGATTTCTCGTACCATTCTTTTGCCCGCAAAAACATGTCCAAGTCGAAGCGATTGTGGCCGAGTTGCGTATAAATTTTGAAGGTAGTGCCCACATCGCCCCGATTTTCGAGCAAAAGTCGGGCTTTATTCAACATCTCGAAAGCCTCAGGGTAGGCGCCTCCCTGAGACAACACACCACTAATATTGGAGTAGGCCCGCGCCATTCGTTCAGTATCGCCCAAGTCTTCATACACCGCCAAACTCTCCCTGTAATGGCCGATGGCTGTCGGCAGTTCGCCCAGCGATTTGTATGCGTTTCCAAGGTTGGCATGACTGCTCGCGATCCCGCGCTGGTCGCCCACTCCCTGACGAATTGCCATGGCTATTTCATAGTGCGCAACGGCCCCTTTGTAGTTGCCCCGGATTTCTTCAACTACTCCAAGGCCGTTCCAAGCGGTGGCTTCCCCTTGCTTGAAGTCCAATTTTTGCGCCAGGTTAATCGCTTCCTGAATTTTGGCTTCGGCTTGGTCGGTTTCTGATTCGTTGATTTCCCAGGCATAATCGGTCAGGAGCGTGACCCGATGGGTGTCGGCAGGGGCGGTTTTCAGGAGGGTGAAAAGCGAGTCGGCGGCTTGGGCAGTGGCAGTTGGCGGTAGCAGTAGCAGGGGCAGCGCCAACTTTCCGAAAGTTAAAAACTTTCGGAAAGTTCGATCCCAAGTCAACTTGCTTCCTTTTTTCATGTCGGCAAAAGTGCGGCAAATTGTGAATTGGAGCATCAAAAACCCCCTACCTTCGCAGGCAAATTTTCGCTTCCCAATTATATGCTCAACAAACGCATCCGCAAAGTCGCCGTGCTCGGTTCAGGTCTCATGGGCACCGGCATCGCCGCCCATCTCGCAGGCTGTGGCCTCGAAGTCTTACTTCTCGACCTCGCTTCTACCCCTTCAGGGGGGGCAGGGGGGGCGAACAAAATCGCCGCAGATTCGCTGGCCAATGCTTTAAAAGCCAAGCCCGCGCCTTTTTATGACAACAAGTTCGCCAGCCGCATCAAAGTCGGCAATTTCGACGACGATTTCCCGAAAATCAAGGATTATGATTGGATCATTGAGGTCGTGGTGGAGCGTTTGGACATCAAAAAACAGGTTTACGAAAAGGTGGAGCAGCACCGGTCCAAAGGCTCGCTCGTCACCTCCAATACCTCTGGCATTCCCATCCACCTGATGGCAGAAGGCCGTAGTGAAGATTTCAAAAAGAACTTTTGCGGTACGCACTTTTTCAACCCAGTGCGCTATATGCGCCTGTTCGAGGTCATCCCGACCGCCGATACCGACCCCGATGTGACCGCGTTTTTCATGGAATATGGCGACGTGCATTTGGGCAAACAAACCGTATTGTGCAAAGACACACCGGCCTTCATTGCCAATCGCGTAGGGGTGTACGCCATGGCCAAAATCTTCCAACTTACCCACGAACTCGGTCTCGGCATTGATACAGCAGATGCGCTCACCGGCCCGGCCATTGGTCGCCCGAAAACGGGAACGTTCCGCTTGGCAGATCTTGTAGGCATGGACACTGCGGTGCACGTCATCAATGGGATGAAACAAAACTGCCCGGACGACGAGCAGATTTCAAAAATGGAGGTGCCGAAATTTTTGAATTTCCTGGTGGAGCACAAGTTTTTCGGAAACAAGTCAGGACAAGGTTTTTACAAAAAAACGGCTGAAAAAGACGCAAAAGGTCGCCCGGTAGTGCAGGCCTTGAACCTCAACACGCTGGAATACGCCGTTCCGCAAAAAGAAAAACTTCCCATTCTCGACACGCTGAAGCAGATCGAGGAGCTGCCGCGCCGCATGAAAGCAATTTTCAAAGGCACGGATAAGGGTGCCGAGATGCTGCAACGTTCTTTCCTCGGCTTGTTCGCTTATGTTTCCAACCGCGTCCCGGAAATTTCCGACACGGCCTTTGCCATTGACGATGCGCTCCGCGCAGGCTTTGCCTGGGAAGTCGGGCCGTTCCAGTATTGGGATATGGCGGGTGTGGCCGAATGCGTGGAACTCGCCGAAAAACAAGGCGAAAAAATCGGCACTTGGGTGAAGGAAATGCTTGCGGCTGGCAACACTTCGTTTTACAAAACCGAGGGCGGCAAACGCCTGTGCTACAACCCTTTGTCCAAAAAATACGAGGAACTGCCAGGTGGAGAATCATTTGTAATACTCGATGCCTATCGCTCGAAAAAACCTGTGTACACCAACTCGGAATGCACCTTGCACGACCTCGGCGACGGAGTGCTTTGCCTCGAATTCCACTCCAAAATGAATGCCATCGGAGAGGGGATTTTACGCGGCATCAACGACTCGATTCAGATTGCGGAAGAGGAGGGCTGGAAAGGCGTGGTGATCGGCAACAACGCCCAGCAGTTCACCGTCGGCGCCAACCTGATGATGGTGGCGATGATGGCTTATGAACAAAACTGGGACGAACTGAACATGGCAACCAATGTGTTCCAGCAGACCTCGATGCGCATCCGCTACTCGTCTATACCGGTGGTGATCGCCACGCAGGGCTATGTGTTTGGTGGCGGCTGTGAGTTTTCGATGCACGCAGATTCTGTGGTTGCGGCAGCAGAAAGTTATATTGGCCTGGTGGAAGTTGGGGTGGGTATCATCCCTGGCGGCGGCGGCACGAAAGAGTTTGCGTTGCGACTTTCAGATGAAATCTCTAAAGAAGGCGACGTGCAAATCCCGCGTTTGATTGACCGGTTCAAGACCATTGCTACGGCGCAGGTGGCGACTTCGGCTTACGAGGCCTTCAACTACGGCTACTTGACGGCCCAAAAAGATTCGGTCGTTCATAACGCCGCCCGCAACATCAGCGAAGCCAAAAAGAAGGTGCTGGAACTTGCCGACGACTATGTGATGCCCATTCAACGCAAGGACATCACTGTGCTTGGTCGCACAGGATTGGGGGCGCTTTACGTCGCTGCGCACTCGCTCAAACTCGGCAACTACGCCTCCGAGCACGACATCCTCATTGCTAAAAAGGTGGCTTGGGTGCTCTGTGGCGGCGACCTTACCAGTTCGCAACAGGTGAGTGAGCAGTATTTGTTGGACATTGAGCGCGATGCGTTTCTCTCGCTTTGTGGGGAGCCAAAAACGCTGGAGCGGATACAGTATATGCTGGAGCATGGGAAGCCGTTGCGGAATTAAATAATACAATTCTTTTTACCAATGTTTAATGGAGTAATAGAATATTCTAGACAAAGCCAATTCTTGTTTGAATTAGGTCTCCAAATGGAGGGCTTTATTCATTTCTATCAATTCGTTGATGCCAAAATAGCGTCTGAAAGACTTGAAGTAGAATCCGAGGTTGTAGCAGAAGAAGGTATTAATGGTGAGTTTATGGGCTATTCAGGACCCATAAATGAACTTGAAAAATTGAGTTTTGCACCAAGGATTCTATATCACTCAATCTTTATTTCACTTTACAGCTTTCTTGAATTAAAACTTACGACCTTAATAGATGAATTTGCTTCTCACCACCAAGATACAAAAATCAGACATTCAGACTTAAAGGGAAATGATGACATTCAAAGAATTCAAAAATATCTTGAAAAGGCTTTAAGTCTTGATTTGTCCGATATGAAGATAATATTCGAAGATATGCAAGGCTATCGAAAGATTCGAAACGCGTTTGTCCATAATGGAGGCTGTGTGAGTAAAAATAAAGATGGAAATGATTTTATTCAAATGATTCAAAAAAATCTGTCTCTTCATCTCAATTTGCAAAAAATTGATTCAGGATATTTGAGCATTAGAAATTCTACCTTCATTTTAGAATTCTGTCGTTTTATTCCGCTTTTATTAGGGCAAATTTTCAATAAAATATACCCAGAGAACTCACCCATAACTAAAGTACCTGAAAATGAGTAGAGGTCAAAAGCCAATCATACCTTTGAAGTCCAAAATCATACAAGTATGGCCAACCTCGTCATCACAAGCGAAGTATTGCAGCAAGCAAACATTTCGGCGGAAGAGTTGAGATTGGAAATTGCAATTTATCTCTATGCCACAGGGCGGCTCACAATGAATCAGGCTCGGCGGTTGGCAAAACTTGATTTGGTTTCTTTTCAAAAAGAACTGGCGTAGCGCAACGTGTATATCCTCATTGGTGGGCATTAAGGAATTGAAAATCCCTTACTTTTGATCAAAATTTGAAATCATGCGTACCATAAGCATCACACTCAGCGAACAGCAATTCTTGCAATACGGCTTCACCGAAAGCCCGCTCACCTTGGAAGAGTTGCTCAAAAAACTCAAAAAGGAATTGGCCTTGCAAGCCTTGCGCAAGGCGCGACAGAGCGCATCAAAAGCAGGGCTGGATAAAATGACGCTTGCAGAAATCAATGCCGAAATAAAAGCCGTCCGTAATGCAAAGGCTCGTCATTGATACCAATGTGCTCGTTTCAGCCATGATTTCTGACGGCTTCCCTGGCAAAATTGTGGAAGAATTGGTTATGGAAAACCGCGTGGAATTATGTGTGTCAGCGGCGGTTTTGGAGGAGTATGAAGATGTACTCGGCCGTGAAAAATTCCGAAAAGTGCGGGGCTTTTTGCCAAATGCTCAAAAGGCTTTGGCTTATATCAAAGAAAATGCGAGGACATTTTTGCCGTCCCAGCGGGTTCAACTTTTGAACGACCCAGACGATGATATGTTTCTCGAACTGGCGCTTGAAGCATCTGCCGATTTTCTCATTACCGGGAACACTAATGATTTCACGATTGGAAACATTGGTCAAACACCAATCATCACACCAGCCGTGTATTGGCAAAGACATAGACCTTGATTTGATGCAAGCAAACATCGCGAATAACTAAATGTCTTTGCCTTGTCCCACACAAATCCATGACTAAACAAACAGCCGCAATAATCTCCGCCATAGGCCACCCATTTTTATTACTACCCTTAGTCCTGGCCTGGCTAACGATTCGCAAACTCGGTTTCGAAGCCTCGCTGTCCATCCTGATTGCCATTGCCAGTTGCATCATCATTATGGTGATATTCCTGTATTTCAGGAAAAAGCGAGGCTTGATATCCAATTGGGATGTATCCTTGAAAAAGCAGCGTTCGGAAAATATTTACCAGCCTATACTGGCACTGGTTTTGGTAGCTGCTACTATATTATACCTGATTAAGCAGCCCTTCATTGGCGATACACTTTTTTTTGGATTGTTGATTGCCGTATGCTATGCCATCAACACCAAAATTAAAGTCTCCCAGCATACCGTCATGGGCTATTATGTAAGTTTTCTGGTGCTTCCCGTCCATTTTTGGATTGGCCTCGGATTACTGGCCTTTGCACCTTTCATCGGGTGGTCGCGTGTTGTGCTGGGAAGACATAAAAAAAACGAGGTGATGCTTGGCGCCATTGTGGGCACGATTTTCGGCATCTTGCATTGGTGGCTGTTTGAATAGCCATCATCCCACCCAGTTTAATGAAGCAACTGCGTCCATTTTTTCAACTTTTTTGGGTGGCTTTCTGCGCCGTAACCCTGCTGGCACAAACGCGTTTGTTGCTCGGCCTCCCGCTCACGCCAGGCTGGATGGAAGGGTTTGTATTTTGTGGGACGGTATTTGGCTATCATTGTACCCATCCCAACACAGGGTATCGAGCCCTGGCATGGAGCATGGGCGTGATCGCTGGAATTTGCTTTTTGGTGTTGCTGGTTGATTTGTCGCCGAGACCGGGAGAGCAGTTGGCCCTCTTAGTACCAGTATTGTTTTGGCTGGCTTATTATGGTTTTCAACGACCTGGCAATTCAGGTTTGCGGGGTCACACTATCGCCAAACCACTTACGGTTGCGCTTGCCTGGACTTGGGTGACCGTGGTATTGCCAACATCTCCTGCGCAATGGCCAGAATTGCCATTCCTGTTCCTTGGAAGAGCGGCATTTATCTTCGCGTTGGCCTTAGCCTACGACCTCAGCGATTCGGTATATGACCAAGACAAGGGCCTGAGCACATTGGCAAGCAGGCTCGGCACGAACAAGTCTTTCATCTTGATTTACTGGAGTTTAGCCTGTGCCGGAATATGCATCTGCACCAATCTTTACTACGGCGTTTACGGATTCTCCAAGGCCACAGGTCTGCTGCTTTCTTTGGGCTTCAGCGCTTGGTGGCTTCGTTATTTGTTGCAAAAATCGGCTTGGCAGCTTTGGCAAAAACCGCTCATTGACGGGCTTATGGTGTTACAGTTTTTGCTCGTGTTGCTGTCTTAAAATCGCTTTCATTCCACTTTGTAGCAAAACCGTGCATATCCTCGCCGCCCATCGGGGTCTTGCACAAGCACTTCGGCACAAAAAGTACTCCGATCATCGGTCTGAACAAAACTGAGCACATACGCACCATTTTTATCGGTTGTAAATGAAGGCTGCCAAAAAACCACGGGATGCAAAATCGGTTCGGCAGCATTGGGCTGAACTACTGGAAATGTCGCAGGCAAAGAAAGCCCGGACAAGGATATAATTTCACTTTCCTTTTCCGCTGGTAAAGACTGATTGCCCAAAAGTGTTTTGATCCGCACTACCCCACCGCCTCCGATGGCCGGATAATACTTGCGCATGAGTTTTGGCTCAAAAAGTAGTTCAATGGTCTCGATTCCCGCCGGGTCGAGTTTGGCGATAAAATCTGCATCGTACGTTGCCTTTTCGTCCACAATAAAAAGTGGCGGCTCCTCAAAGTCCGTGTGCGTTTCCACATTATACATCTTTGCCGTAAAACGTTCGCCTTTCATTACAAACTTGACCCTCCAGATTATTTCCTGAAAAAAAGTGGCCAAATCGGGAAATCGCTCATAGTTCTGCACTTTATAAAACTGCTTGCCTTTCCATTCGATGGGTTTTAGCGCCGCAGCTTGCAATTTTAGCTCCGTATCCTGGAGACCATAAAACTGGTATATTTTTTTTCGCTTCCGACTAAGGTCTAAATACTGCAAAATACCCGCTGTATAGGCCAGTTGTTGCTTAGAAGATTTGTTCATCGCTTCATTCCAGGTCACTTTAAACGGCTCTTCCACCACACCAACCATTTGCAATCGATGTACTCCTGTAAATGCCGGCATTTGTAGGGTAAAAACGCCCTGGGCAGATTTGGTAAAATACAATTGGTGCGTTTCTAAATCAAGCACCGGAAGGAGAGAAGAGGTCATCAGATTCCCAAAATTGGATTTGACCAGACCACTTAGATAAACACCAGGAAGCCATTCTGCCCCGCTAGTTACCGTCCCGCCCATTTGAAAATTGTCTGCAAATAGTACTTTCCCGCCACAAAGTTCATCATCGGTAACGCTTGCTGAACCTTCAGCAGACACAGGATTACCCATTTGGTCCGCCACATTGATTTTAAGCCGAACGGTTTGGCGCGGCGCTGGCAATCCATCACTGACCACCTGAACAGACACCTTTAATTCATTGGGAGGGTTTGTCGGGGTGCCGACTGAGACTGGTTGCACTGCTGTTTTTTCGACCGTTATATTCAGGTCGTTGTACACCGGAATACTAGCCCTGAGCAGCTCGTCTGTGGTGCCATCTTTGCGTGAGGCCGTAAAAACAAAGGTATAAACCCCAGACTCCGCATTAAAAGGCAACGAAAAATGCCCTTGGCAACTGGCATTTTTTTCTACCGCCAAAAACATTTTACCTACTGAAACCCCTCCCCCGTTTACCACTACAACTTGAACTGAAAAATCCTTGCCTTGTGCCGAAGCGGGCAAATAAAGTTTGTACCAAACGACTTCGCCGCTCACATAAAATGATTTGTCAAAATGCACCAAAGCCGCATCCAGCGGCGCAATGGCGGAAAGGGAAAGGCTGGCAAAGAGGTTGATGCAAAGAAAAAGGCTGCGAATCATGGAAAACAAAGTAGGGCGAAATTCATTTCGCCAGGTTAGTTAAAACGCCCACCAATAGGGCCGTTCAAGCCTTGCGCCTAAATCTAAAAGGCAATCATCACAGGGATTGGGTGGCGGGCCGGGACCGATGCGGGGCGGAAGCGGGCATTGAAAACTAGGACTTCCAGCCATTTCAGGCGATATATATACTCGCACGGTGTCTTGTTGCGCCACATAGAAAAAACCATACGTCAATTCATCCGGTTCATTCAGGCTCGCAATATTGGTTCGGATAGCTCCTGCGGGCGGATCAAAGAGCGTCCCTTTTTTGGAAAGCAACTGGTATAACTCCTCAAAATAGCCGAAGGCATTTTCCGTAATAGCTTGCTGATAAACAAGAAAGTAAAAACCCTCGGCCATACGAGCGTCTACGCGGGTATCTGCCAAAAAATAGTGATCCAGACTGCTTTTTCCTGCACTGACCCCATTGAATATGAATACATTTTCGTCAATAAATTTGCGCACCACGAAACAAGTTTTTCCCGGATTGTCGGTCAGTTTATACCCTTGATCAAGCTCCCAACGTAACCGTGCGGGCTTGGTGGAAAGAAGCGTTGTTAAGGGCGTGTTGATGCTGAATCTTGCAAACGTATCCATCACAAGGATGCCCTGATTGTCCAAAAATTCTTGTTCGGCAAAAGCGACTTCCACGTACTCTGGCTTGGGGGCTGGCTGGAGCATCTCCCAAGCGGATTGATACTTCCGGCCATTGGGCAATGACACCTTTAGGCGGTATTGCCGACCCGTGGAAATTGGAAAATTCGGGTCATCGGGGTTAAATTCCTGCAAATAACTACCCGCTGCATTAGACCCGAGTGGGAGGGTATGGCCTTCATCATCTTCCAAAACTACATTTGCTCCGCTTATGGGCTTTGGCACATTGCTGCTCAAGGTGTAGAGTTCGAAAACATTCACCGAAACAGTACTCGGGTGCCCTAAGCGTAATTTGCCCTGCACCAGCATGCCCACGTCGGGTACAACCGGGCGTGGCAATTCGATTTTGTCTATGCAGGCCGAAAAGGCAAGCAGTAAAAACAGGAATGTTTGAGGTACAAATTGTTTATAAGTCATACTTAAATTACTTCTGGTTTTGCCTCAAAGCACCCACCATACCGGCCGTTCAAGCCTTGCCCCCAAGTCTAAAAGGCAATCATCACAGGCGGTTGGTCGAGGTGCTTCGCCATTCACAGGAGGTAGTGGACAATAGAAATCAGGGCTGCCAGCTTCTACAGGCGAAACATAGCGCCGCAGGGTATCTTGTTGGGCTGCGTAGAAAAAACCGTACACCAGCTCCTCAGGTTCGTTCAAGCCCATAATATTAGAGCGAATAGACCCCGCAGGCGGGTCAAACAAGGTGCCTTTTTTGGAAAGCAACAAATACAATTCATCAAAATAGCCATAGGCATTTTCCGAAATTGATTGCTGGTAAACAATGATATAGAACCCTTCAGAAAAACGATGATCCACGGGAGTTTCCGCTAAAAAATAGTTGTCCAATCGCGTTTGCCCGGCTGTGGGGCCATTGAAAGCAAAAACATTTTCGGCCAGCAATTTGCGCAAAACATAGCAGGTTTTTGAAAGCGCAGGGTTCCCTCCCGGCAGGTCAGTCAGTTTAAAGCCTTGATCCAACTCCCAACGGAAATAGGCTGACTTCGTTGAATTTTGGGCAATAAGCGGGGTGCTTATGCCGAATTTTGCAACCCGCTCCATGGTCAATTGCCCGATATTATCCAAAACCTCGCGTTCAGCAAAAGCGACCGTAATATTTTCTGGCTTTGGTGCTGGCTGCATCATTTCCCAGGCCGATTGGTATTTTCGACCATTTGGTAGCGATACGTTGAGGCGATACCGTCGATCAATACCAATTGGGAAATTGGGGTCATCTGGACTCAGGTCGTGGAAATACGCGCCTAAGGCATTGGAAAAAAGCTCAAGCGTTCGGCCTTGATCGTCTTCCAGCACCACTTTTGCTCCGCCGATGGGCCTGGGTACATTGCTGCTGAGGGTATACAGTTCAAAAACCTCCGCTTGTACGATGCCCGGTTTACCATAAAGCAGTCTGCCTTGCACCAACATTCCAATGTCTGGCACATCTGGTCGTGGCAGGTCGATTTTATCCACACAGGCAGCGAGTGCCAGCAAAACTGGGAGTAAAAGCAGGTAGGTAAAGTGGGCTGCACTTTTGTTGATTGAGCTCATATCGTTTCAATATTTAGGGTAATCGCCGGGAACACCGTACCTAAAATAGCAAGTCTTTTGGCTACTGGCTGCTGATAAATACTCTGTTCAAAGAACACAGAAAAGGCGTTTTTCCGCGCATAAACATTGTAAATCGAGAAATTCCAGGAGGTTCTGAAGGTCTTTCGTTTGTTGTACCCCCGGCCAATGGTGTATGAAATATCCAGGCGATGATAATCCGGGATACGCACCTGATTGCGCGGAGCGTACACTGGCACGATGATGTTGTTGTTCAAACGATAACTCGTCAGCGGAGCGGTCGTTGGGCGACCCGTGCTATAAGTGAACTGAAACGTCCAGGTGTGGCGTTGGCTGGGTTGGTAATTGAACACCACATTGAGGATATGGGGTTTGTCAAAATTGCTTGGATACCACACTCCTCGGCTGATGCCCGACACTTTGCGCTCAGCCCGTGAGTAGGTGTAGCCAATCTGGCCATTGTACAGCGGCCGGGTAGTCTTGGCACTACACTCGAATCCGTAGGCGCGGCCTTTACCAAATCTGATTTCCGTTTCGAGTGTTTCGTTCGCAACCAGTTTTGCAAAGTCCCTGTAATCCCAGAGCCGATCAATCGCCCGATAAAACAATTCAGTAGCAAACTCCCATTCGTTTTTTTGTGTGTTTCGGAAATACCCTAGGGCAATATTGTGTGCCCGAAACGGCTCCAAATAATTGCTGCTCAGTTGGTATTGACTCGTGGGGGTGGGCGAGTCTGTGTTGAAGATCTGGTTCACAAACTGGCTCGTTCTGCTATAACCCGCCTTTACGGAATTGAAGGGATTTAACCGATATCGCGCCGAAAAGCGCGGTTCGATACTCCAATATTTGGCAATAGTTTTGCCCGCCCCGTAGTGCAAGGTGTCGGTAAGCGTTTGCGGAGAAATGACTGGATCATAACCAAAGACCGTTTTAGGGCCTAAAAAGCGGTAGTGATTCACCCGTAGCCCGCCAACTATGAGCCAATTCGAGGATGCTTTCCATTCGGCATTGCCAAAAAGTGCCATTTCCAGGCCTGTTTCGCGTTCCAGGCTTTTTGTGGAAATGACGGATGCTTCGCCTAGCGGCTTTTTATCTCCAGGCCGTATCCGATATAAAATGGATTCTGCGCCAGCATCCAGCTGCAATTTACGGCCGCGATGGAGGGTGAGATGTTCCTTGATTTTGAAATATTGAATGCCATTTTGCAAGGTGCCGGCATCGGCGCCCTCAAAATCGGTTTGGGTGCTTTTGTAGTCGCTGACCACTAATGAAAGCCGTGAAACAGCCTTTTCTCCCCAGAAATGTTTGTAGGTCATTTGCCCCCCGGCGGTTTGGTAATCAAAGCCAAAAGCGTGGTTGTAGACAAACTCATCTGCCGCTACATAACCCGAAGCGATGATTGTATTTTTAGTGTTCAGCCGATGGGTGTACCGAAGGTTCGCGTCGTAAAATGATGCTGAACTGCGCTTCAGTTCAAGTTTTTTGGAAAGGCCCAAAATCCAGTCCGAGTACGAAGCCCGTACCCCCCCGATTATCGAAGCCTTGTTTTTCAACACGGGGCCTTCTACGCTCAGTCGCCCACTCACGGGCCCGATACCGCCTTTTATTTTCCATTTTTCAAAATCTCCGTCGCGCATTTGCACATCGAGAATGGAGGCCAAACGCCCGCCATATTGCGCCGGAATAATGCTTTTGTACAACTCAATGCCTTGAACCAAGTCCGCATTGTACGTACTAAAGAAGCCCAGCGCATGGCTTGAATTGAACAACACCACCTCGTCCTGGAGCATGAGATTTTGGTCAATTTCTCCCCCCCGTACGTTGAATCCTGCGGCACCTTCGCCTGCTGAAGTTACGCCCGTGATAAGCAAGAGACTGCGCACCACGTCCACTTCGCCCATCAGAGTGGGCAGCTTTTTGAGGGCTTTTGGGTCGAGATTCACCACGCCGATGCGCGCTGAGCTAACGTTGGCATCCGTCGCTTTCGCTTTCACTACCGCTTCTGCCAGTACGGTATTTGCAGCCGTCATGCGCAGGGACAGTTGGCCGTCACTGTACACTTTTACGGTCACCTCAAAAGGTTCGTAGCCCAGCCGTTCTACCCGCACTTTATGTTCGCCTGCCCGAACCTTGATTTCGAAGTTTCCACGTCCGTCGGCTGTTACAGGCAAATTTGACCAATAAAGCACCGCTCTGCTCACCCCGTCGCCAGTCAGGGCATCCAGCACTTGGCCTTTGGCTTGTGCCTCCCCATCAGGACTAATGTTATTCGGATCACCCAGGACGAAAGATTCTGCGCTTTTCTCCGATTCATCCACCGGTTCGGCAGGTTTTCGGAGTTCCTGCAAAGCAGCGTAGTATCCGGCTGCGAAATCCGTTTCAATCGTTGTCGCCTTGGCGATGGCTACTCCATAGTCACGATAAAAAAAGAAGCCCAAGCCTGTGTCTTTCAACAAATTACGCAAAGTTTCCGGCAAGGTCATATTGCTCAAGCGGATGCTGAACGGTTTGGTTGGCAACAAATTTTCAGGGTAAAAAAACCGAATTTGGTGTTGGGATTCCAGGTTTTGGAGTATACTCGACAAGGGCTGGCTTTGTGCATCCACATTGACCCGAAGCGAGTCAAGAGATTGGCTTTGGGCTTCGTGTACTTGAAACGCAAGCAAACAGAAAAGAAGTAAAGTACGGGCCACTGGCAGTAGTTTTTGTTTCAATAACCAGGGGTAAATATATTCAAAACTATTTCCAAGGGCTTAGTTATTGGTGCCGCGTTCCTAATACTCCTTCACTGACCTTTGACATAGTCTTCAAGGTACGCAAACTCTTCGGTCAAAGCGCCTTTTTCTGCAATCATGCCCCGGCAAATGGCGGCACTTTCACGGCCTTTCAAGAGTTCAGGTAAAATCCGCTCTAACAACTGACGGCCAAAAAACGCCGAGGCATCGCGGGGCAGTTCAGAAGGGAGGTTGTCAATGGTCATCATGTCCACTCCCGCTGAATGGAAAGGCGGTATCTCAACGCCGTTTATCGGATCAAAGCCATACACCGGGTCGGCAATTTTAGTGGCCCGGATGGTGCTCGGCACCGAAGATGCCGGCATCAGGTCGCAGGTAATGTCGGCAATGACCTTTGGGCGAAAATCCGGTCGCTGCATGTCCTCTACCGTAAAAAACATCGGGGCTTTTTTGTCGTAAAAAATGCCGTTCATAAAGATGTCCGTCAGGGGCCAGAAACGGTTAAAAGTGCTGATATATTCATTTCCATGAGCATAAAAATGATTTTTGTCAAAGGGTTTTCCTTCACGGTGCGCCACATAATCCTCGGCTTTTAATTGTGTAAAAATTGCCGTATCATATTGATTTTCAAGAAAATCATTCGGAGAAACCTGTTCAATTCCCATATCCTTTAAATTCTTTGCTGCGCCCGAAGAAACACGCCCTCCACCAGTCAGAACGATCCGCAACGCTGGCAGTTGAAGGCGTTCGTAGACCTCCAATACCTCGGCATAATCATGGCTTTCGCAGAGACGGGGAAGTGAAAAGGCTCCCGTACGCTTGCCCCAAGTCCAAAGCCCGTTGTGCGCCCCGACAATGCCTGCATAAAAACCAAAAGCGATCAAGCGTTCACCCTTTTCATCGGTCAATACTTCATAATCAATGAGCCGTATTTTTTTCTCCAAAATGGCCTGCAACAGCGGACGGTTGTAGGCCTGTTTTTTGATGGTATGGGAAAAAAAGAGGTAGGTTTTTCCGGGAATGAGTTTTTCAATGGGCACTTCTTTTACCCCCAACAGAATATCACAATCAGAAAGGTCTTCCTGTAGATTAATGCCATGTTTTTTGAACTCTTCGTCTTTGAAACACCGCACGGGAGAAGGCTGCACCACGATTCGGAGGGGCAATTCGACCTGGGCTTCGGCGCACTGTTCGGGGGTAAGGGGAGAGCGGGCATCGGGTGGGATTTTGCCTTCTCGGATGATGCCGATCTTGACGGTTATATTTGGCACGTTATATTGATTTTCAATTCATTATGCACGATGGATTAGGTGGCGCTCCAAGGTACACGCTCACAAAAAGCGGGTGTAAAGGTAGGTCTTTCTCACACAGTTTTTCACAAGCCGAGCAAGCCCTGGGAGCGAACAAAAAGCAATTGAGACTGTCTCACAAGTGTTTTTATCAGACAGGATTGACAGAATTAACAGGATTATGGCAATATAAATGCCCTAAAATCCTGTAAACCTTGTAAATCCTGTCCAGAATATACTTGTGAGACAGCCTCAATTATGACTAGGTGAATATACTTAACAGCCTTACTGTAACACGACTTTTTGGACCAAGACCTCGCCATCAGGCTGTGCAAAACGAAGCATGTACAAGCCTCTGGGCAAATCCTGGAGATCCATTTGAGCACTCCGCTCTCCTTCCGAAATTTGTACGGATCGAAGGATTTGACCGGAGAGCGTCGCCAAGCTGATGGTACCTGCCATATTGTTTTTCGGAAATTCCACCTGCACATAATCGCTGCCTGGGTTGGGCCACACCCTCAGGCCCATGGCTGGGGCAATGGCCACGATTTCACTGCGTTCATCGCCGCCATCGTCCAAAGCAGTGGCATCGGCAATCTTCCAAGGCTCTTGCGCGTATGCGAGATTGTGTGCGGAAAGGTAAATATCTGATCCGGCAAGGCGCATTTCAAGGAGGTTACAACCGATCGCGCCCGGACGGATGTCACTAAGGAACACGGTGCCCGCTTCGGTGCCATTCGATTTCCAGAGTTCAATACCATTTTCGGATGTATATGCGCCGAAGTAAACATTGCTGCCGGCAACGGTCATCCCAATCTTAGAGACGGGGAGCACCCCTTCGAGGGGACCGAATGACTTGATCGGTGTTGCTATGCCATTTTCCAATATGCAAAGCTTGACGCTGACCTCTCCTGGTATGGTCTGGAAGAAGAATAGCCGGTTTCCTGCTACTTTCAGATCAAAAGCCCAGGACACGGGGCCGCCAATAGCCACAACTCCAGTTAATGCCGCGTTTGTTTTGAAAATTTGAGGCCCCACGTTTAGATTATCTGTTTGGGCCGTAAAGTGAAGAACCCCATTGAAATTGGTCAGGTTTGCAGGGTTTGAGCTGTTTAAACCAGGCCTGATGTCGGATATAGGAATGGCAGTGGTGGCTGCGGCGTTCGTTCTCCAAAGTTCGCGCCCACGCTGCGCATCGCCAGCACTGAAATACAGGTAGTTGCCCACTAACGTTAGGTTACGCGGGTTCCAGTTGGGCACAAAGATTTTGATGGTACTGGTTGCACCGCCTACTAATTTACAAAGCATTGGCTCATCTCCAAGCGATTTTTGAGTAAAAAAAAGGATGCTTCCTTTTGCAACCAGATTATCGGCAAAAAGGATGTTCCCACCGGTTGTTTCAACACCTGTTCGGGCAGTGTTTACTTTGTAAATGCGGTCGCCCCATACACCGTTTGTAGCAGTGAAATGCAAAGTGCCATTGACGTTGGTCAAATTCCCGATATTGCTCCCTCCGGCCCCTGCCACGATGTCGGAGATACGCACTGGAACCGCGTTCGGGGTGTTTTCCAACTTATAGAGTTCGCGGCCGGTACCAGCATCAAAAGCAACAAAAAAGAGGGTTTTTGCACCGTTGGAGGCTGTTACAACCAAAAAATCGCTTGGTGAGGAGCCTTTGGCACCCGAATAAATATCCGAGAGAAGCACCGTCCCACCCGTCGTACCGTCCGTTTTCCAAAGCTCAGCACCATGTATGCCCTCATTGGCAGAGAAATAGGTCGTGTTGTCCATTTTCACAAAGCCTTCAGGATTGGAATCCCCATGACTGATGTCGCTTATCGTTGTGATGGCAGTTCCGTCTGTGCTGCGCAGCTCGTTGCCATCCACGCCCTTACAGCCAAAGAGTATCTTGTTAGAGTACCAGCACAAATTGGAAAAATCCGACCCGTTCGCGCCTGGGGTGTAGTCGGCCATAATAACCGTCCCGGCTGCGGTACCATTCGATTTCCAAAGTTCGCGGCCATTGGCGGCGGTTACTGCGGTAAAAAACAATTTGCTGTTGGCAACCACAAAGCCTTCCGGCATGGGATAATCTCCGTTCGGTATTAACGCGAAGGTTTTGAGCGTCACCGCACTGTTGCTGTTGCTCAGTACATACGATAGTCTAGGGCCATTTGTGAGTGCCTGCGTAAAACACAATTTCAGGCCCATCATTTTGAGGTTTCCCACTTTGCTCGCGCCGGTAATTTTGGTGGCCCCATTGGGCGCGGCACTGTTCAGCCGATACAGTTCGTAGCCGGCAGGAGCGGGGGCTAGAGAGGCCGCCGTGAAGAAGATGGCATTGCTGAAGTGCCAGACGACTTCCCCGAAAACGTTGCCGTTTTGAAGTTGCAAATTGCTGCGGCGCAACATATGGTTGTTGGCGGGTTTGTACTGCCACATCTGGCGGCCGGTGCCATCGTCGGCTGAAAAATAGAGGTCAATACCATCAGTGCAAAGGTGGTCGGGGTTACTGCTCGAAAAAGCGTTGGGGTTCAGGTTTCTGACCATTTTCGTACCAGCGAGCGTCCCATCGGTTTGCCACAATTCTTCGCCATCGATGCCATGTCTGGTTGCGAAATACAGCGTGTTCCACATGGAAAGCAGGTTTTTGGGGGCAAAAAGGTTGACGGCATCAGGAGACACGATCTCTACCGTTCCGTTGGCAGTGCCATCAGAAACAAAGAGCCGGATATCTTCTGCCAGCCCGGGAGACAGCTTTACGGTAAAAAAAATCTTGCCATTGCAGGAAACAAGGTTTTCTGGGTTGCTGCCAGTGAAGCCCGCCAATAGATCGGCCACGAGTACCGTGCCTGCTGGTGTGCCATCGGTTTTCCAAAGCTCGGTGCCATACTGCGGCGTTGTGGCGGTAAAAAATACTGTTCCGTTGACGTTACAGAAGTTTTCGGGATTGGAATCTTCCTCCCCGGAAGCAATGTCCCGGACCATTTCAGTACCGGCTTCGGTGCCATCGGATTTCCAGAGTTCACGGCCGTGCACACCATCGTCGGCGTTGAAATAAACAAAGTTGTTGGCGGTTTGGAGGCCATTCGGGCTGCTACTGGCTTGAAGGGTGTTGATGTCGCGCAACAGAGCGGGAGATTGGGCGGCAACGATGAAGCTGAGGCAGCCAAGGCAAATGGAGAGAAGCCCCGACATAGAGCGAGGTAATGCGTTTGTCATAAAGTCTTTTGTTGAAAAAATTAGAAGTTGCGCCAGAATGCTGCGGCTCCGTACTTCGTGAACAGACGCAGCAAAAAATAAAACAAAAGTGTTACAGACCGAACTTTACACCGTGTTTGGGGTTTATCTTTGTGATTGATAAAAATCTGCCGTTACTTAACCTGCCATAGCCCGTTTAAGGCGAAGGCTGGTGAAAATTGAAGAATTGCCGTTATTTTGAAAAGAATTTCGGTAAGTAAAAAAAAACCGCCGTCGCCCCGAGAACTCGGGGCTATGGCGGGTAAAGGGGCTGCTTTGGTATTGACGGGAAGGTGTAGTCGTTTCGTAAGCATGCAGGGGCATGGTCGGTTACCCCTCAAAAAACAACGACCAAAATGTAACTGGCGAATACCAGTACGCTATGGCTGCCTAATTCAAGCGAATTAGGACGCTTTTGTGCCGCGTAAGAGCAACGCTCAGCGTTTCCCTTTTTGCTTTCGACTTCTGATAGGAGCCGCCGCGCATCAAACTTTTTTCAGGATAGTCTCGCAGGATGCTCCGGATGCGGGATGAAACTCAGGAGATAAGGCGCAATTGTGTGGGTCACTGAACCAGTCTTGCGCTCGAAAACCTAAGCAGTGAATAAGCATGTAGAAGGCGTTGCGACGCTTTGTCCGGACGCGGGTTCGAGTCCCGCCAGCTCCACTTTACCCGCCATAGCCCCGAGTTCTCGGGGCGACGGCGGGTTCTACCCCAACCGCAATCCCGAGTTCTCGGGGCGACGGCGGGTTGATCAACAAGTTTTAAAGCCAACTTTCTGAATTTCAGGAAGTTGGCTTTTTTTGTTTGCAGCTTTTACGGATGATCAACATATTTTATTAGTTTTGCCTCTGCTCAATTATTGCGACCCATCTAAAAGCATGGCTACCACAAAATTCTTTACCAACGAAGGCGAAAACACTCTGCTCAATAAAATCGAGAGCATTTTCAAGCATCGAAAAATTCATTTTTTTGATGCACTGGTAGGCTTTTTCCGGGCATCTGGCTATTTCATGATTCGTGACTATATCCAGCAGGCGGGTAAAATCCGAATCCTTATTGGCATTGATGTAGGCCAGTTGGAAAGTGTATATGCCGCAAGGGGTTTGGAAATGATGTTTAAAACGGACGACATCCGCCGAGATTTTTTGAGTCAAGCCTTTGAAGATATTCAAAATGCGAAGTACGAAAAACGGATAGAAGACGGGATTAAGGCATTTTTGAACGACCTCGTGGAACAAAAAATTGAAATCCGTGCGCATCCCAGTCAGCGCATACACGCAAAAATCTATATTTTCAGGGAGGAGGTTAAACACACGAATGGTTATGGTTTTGTCATTACCGGTTCGAGTAATTTGACCGAACCTGGGCTCGCAGGCAACTTTGAATTCAATGTCGAACTCCGCGATGACGTGGATGTGGATTTTGCCGAAGAAACCTTTGAAAAACTCTGGCTTGAAAGCATTCCAATCCAGCCTCAGGTAGCACAGGAATTAACCGAAAAAACCTTCCTGAATGACACATTCACACCTTTCGAGATTTATATCAAATTCCTGATAGAGTTTTTTGGAGAGGCCATTGACTACGATTCGGACGATCCTTTCGATTTACCTGAAGGGTTTAAACGCCTAACCTACCAAATCGAAGCCGTCAACGATGGCTTCAAAAAACTGCGTGAACACAACGGTTTTTTCCTTTCCGATGTGGTGGGCTTGGGTAAAACGGTCGTCGCCATCATGATTGCCAAAAAACTTTATCTCGCCAACGGATCACACACACACACTTTGATCATTACTCCTCCGGCGATCAAAAAAAGTTGGGAGGAAACCGTAGAAAAATTCCGTCTTCGCAACATCCGCATCGAAACCAACGGCAGCCTACACAAAATCCAGAACCCTGAAAAGTACGATCTCGTGATCGTGGACGAGGCGCACAAGTTCCGTTCTGATACCGCCATCGGTTTTGATCTCCTGCAAAAAATCTGCAAAACGCCGCCCCGACAATTGGGCCACTTAATCACCGAAGACAATCGCCGAAAAAAAGTAATTCTGGTTTCTGCCACCCCATTGAACAACCGCCCTGAGGATCTCCGCAATCAGATCTATTTGTTCATGGACGCCAAAAATTCAAGCCTTGATTCTTTGCCAAATTTGCAGCGGTTTTTCGCCCCGATTATTGAAGAATACCGGCAATTGAAGCACCTCAACGACCTTGACCTGGTTAGAACCAAGGTTAAATCTCTATACGAAAAGGTCAGGAACAACGTGGTTGAGCCGCTCACCGTTCGCCGCACCCGCACCGACATCGAAAAAACCGATTCGTACCGAAAAGATGCACACGGACAAGGAATCGTGTTCCCAGAAATCGAAGCACCGCGCAGCATTTTTTATCCCCTCGCCCCTGCCCTCGAATCATTGTATGACAGCACCGTGGCGTTGCTCGACAAAAGTTTGACTTACGCCCGCTATCAGGCTATTGCCAATTTGACCAAACCTGCCCATCAGGACGTTTTCCAAAAGGCAGAACTCATCTCCCAGCAATTGGCTAAAATCATGAAAACCCTGCTGCTCAAACGATTAGACAGCAGTTTTGAAGCATTCCGCAGCACGGTCAAGCATTTCCGCGATGCAAATGCCGCCATGATCAAAATGTTTGAAAATGACCGGATTTACATTGTCCCCGAGTTGCGCGGCAAGGTGTCAGATTACATCAATTCCGACAACGAAGAGGAATTGGAAGAACTCGTTTTTAAACTCATGGAAACATCTGAAAAGGTGCTGATTTGCAATGCCGCCGATTTTAAAGACGACTTCTTGCTCAAACTCCGCAACGACCAAACCATTTTGGACGATTTATTCCAACAATGGCAAGCCGTACATCAAGACCCCAAACTCGACGAATTTGTACACCGGCTCAAAACCGAACTTTTAGATAAGAGAATCAATCCCGAACAAAAACTCGTCGTGTTTTCGGAAGCCGCCGTCACAGCAAATTATTTGCAGAAACAATTGGGCCAATACCCTGAATTTAAAACCCTTGTTGTCACGGCCAAAAACCGCAAAGAATTGCAGTCTGTCATCAAAGCTAATTTCGATGCCAATGCCCCGGAAGCGCAAAAACGCAGTGATTTTAACGTCATTATTGCTACGGACGTGCTTGCCGAAGGCGTTAACTTACACCAAGCCAATATTATCGTCAATTATGACACTCCCTGGAACTCGACCCGATTGATGCAACGCATTGGGCGCGTCAACCGCATTGGATCCAAGGCAGGACGTATTTATATTTACAATTTTTATCCGACGGCTAAAGTGGACAACGACATTGACCTGAAAAAACGGGCTTTTATCAAACTCCAGTCCTTCCACGCCGCCCTTGGAGAAGACAGCCAGATCTACTCAGATTTGGAAGAAGTACAGACCTTCGGACTTTTCAAACCAGAAAGAGAGGAACGCGATCGCCGCCTCGAGTTTTTGGATGCGCTTCGTAAATTCAGGAATGAAAACGATGAATGGTTCAAAAAAATAAAAGACATGCCCAAACGCGCTCGCACCGGGCGCGTCAACCCCAACGAAAAAAACAAAACGCTTGCCTACATCCGCACAAAAAAACGCCACAGTTTCTTTTTGCTCGACGGTGACCATGAGCCGCAAGCCCTGAATTTTATCGAAGCTGCCGACCGTTTCAGGGCATTGGCTGACGAAAAAGCCATCCCGCTCATCGCTCGGCACCACGAACACGTCGAACGTGCTGCCTTTGCCCACCAGCGCGAAGCCGTGACCGTAGCGGTCGAAGCACAATCAGCCGATACCAGCGGAAGCCCCGCCGAAAAACGGGTTGCCAAGCACCTTTCAGCACTGGTGCCCGCTACATTCGTAAATGATGGCGAACGTGAAGAACTTCGAAGGGGTATCGAATTGGTGCGCCTTGGCCGATATAGCCAACTGGTCCGTGCGCTTGACCGACATTTCAAAGACAAAACGGCTAGAAATGGTATTGCCCTGCTTGGGAAAACCCTCGGCATCCTGCGACAATACGAAAAACCTGGTAACGAAGACCCCGATCCTGTACCTGACAAAACTTTGAAAACCGCACAAAAACCTCAAATCATCCTTTCTGAAAGTTTCGACGCTTAAAACATGGACTTCAATTTCCTCGATAAAAAATATGACTTCGAAAATTGGAAAAACCTCCTTAATGCCCTGTTTCCTGGGAGTATGGATTTGTTTGCCCAAAAAACGGAAGTCGTCCTTGACAACGAGCGCATTCAGTCGTTCAAGCAATTTGGCAATGTGCGCTTGGCCGATGGCTCAGAACTTGCCCTGTTTGAAATTTTCCTCCAACCCAACACGACCAAATTGGCCATCAATCGCGTGGCCTTACGCCAAATTGTAGCTAATATCAATCAAAATGCCCTGCTCACCGGCGCGCTCGCGGTGTATGTGGATGATAACGCGGGCAAATGGCGCTTCAGTTTCATCGCTAAAACCAGTCAATACGCCGAATCAGGGACACTCGAAACAAGAGAAACAGACCCGAAACGATTTACTTATGTGTTTGGGGAAGGGGAAAAAATGCTGACTGCTCAACAACGCTTCAAAAAACTGGCAGGCACGGCACACAAGCGCTTAGAAGACATCTTTGAAGCATTTTCGGTTGAAAAAGTCTCAGACGAATTTTTCACTCAATACAAAGAACAGTATCTCCGATTCTGCGAGTATTTATACCAGTACGAGCCAGCAAAAGCCATTTTTTCAAATCAGCCAAAATTGATGCGGGATTTTGCCAAAAAGCTCATGGGCAGACTCGTGTTCCTCTATTTTTTACAGAAAAAGCGCTGGTTGGGCGGCACCATTGGCTCAGGAAATTGGGAAGACGGTGCCAACGATTTTATCCGCCAATTATTTGAAAAATCAGCGAACAAAGGCTATTTCTATTCTCAAATCCTTGTCCCACTCTATTTCCGAACACTTAATACCAACGAAAAAGAACGCCCCGGATTTGCGTATCAAGCACCTTGGGGTAAGATCAAAGTCCCGTTTCTGAATGGCGGACTTTTTGAAGAAGATCAGGAAGGCACAGAGCAGTTCGATTTCCCGGAGCAGTTGTTTCATAATCTCCTCGATTTGTACGATCGCTACAATTTTACGGTGGATGAAAACAGTCCCAACGACCACGAGGTAGGCATTGATCCCGAAATGTTAGGACATATTTTTGAAAACCTGCTTGAAGAAAACCGCGAGAAAAAAGGCGCATTTTACACGCCCAAAGAGATAGTCCACTACCTCTGCCAGGAAAGCCTTTGGCAATCCTTGAAAACCCGATTGCTCGGTGTAAACAAGGCTGCGGATGTGGTTTGGAGCGATAGCCGCGAATCAGACGAACGCGAACTCGAACATTTTGTCAGAAATAAAGAGCGTGGACCGAAAGACGGGTTCATTTACAAAAATGCCCGTTCCATCGAATCTGCCCTGCATGGTATGCGCATCTGCGACCCCGCGATTGGTTCGGGTGCGTTTCCGATGGGCTTGCTCCATGAAATTTTCCTTTGCCATGTTGAACTCGACCTCACCAAAGACTTCGGCAAACTCAAGCGGAATATCATTGAGCATTGCATATACGGTGTGGATATTGATAAAGGGGCTGTAGATATCGCTCAACTTCGTTTCTGGCTCGCGTTGGTAGTGGATGAAAAGACACCTCGACCCTTGCCTAACCTTGATTACAAAATTATGCAGGGCAACTCGCTGCTCGAACGCTTTGAAGCGACCGACCTTTCTAGATTGATGTCGGAGGAAGGCCAGGGAGTTGATGGAGGCCCGCTCCGTGGCTCCGATTTGTTTCTAGTAGAAGAACCTCCGCCTGTTTTTAATACGAAAGAGAAAACGGCCATCCGCAAATTATTGCACGATTATTATGTCGCTCAAAGCAAGGAAATTAAAAAAGACCTTCTCCTTAAAATCAACAAAGTGGTCGTTGATAAAATAGATAACATCATCTTCAAGGAAAAGCAGAAGCTGCTTTTTGAGAAGAGCGACATTCAGACCGAAATAAAGCGCCAACTTGAATTTAAGAGAGACCCTGCCAACTTACGAAAAAATCTCGTCAAAAAGGAAGCGGAAATAGTTGAGTTCGAACAAAGACGCGAACGCTTGCATGAATGTCTAAGTATACCTGAAAAGCCCTTCTTCCTTTGGCATCTCTATTTCGACGAAGTATTGCGCGAGCATGAAGGTTTCGACATCATTATTGGCAACCCGCCCTACGTCCAGATTCAGGGCATGCCCGACGAAGACAAAAAATGGCTCGAACAGGAAGGTTACACCACTTTTGACAAAGCCTCTGATTTATACGCTCTTTTTTATGAACGTGGCTGGCAGCGACTCAAACCCGGTGGGCACCTGGCCTTCATCACTTCCAACAAGTGGATGCGGGCTAATTACGGCGAAACCTTGCGCCGTTTTTTCATCGAAAAAACCAACCCTCTGAAATTGTTCGACTTCGGCATGGCGCAAAATTTCGCCTCGGCGTTGACTTATACAAGTATCGTTATTTTTCAAAAGAGCCGGCCCGATCAACAAATTGAAATCTGCCGCGCACAGTCCGATTATCAAAGAGGGACAAACGTCCACCAGTATTTCCAAAGCCACCGCACCAACATTCCCGATCTCGGAACTGGCTCCTGGGTAGCTTACACGCCCGACGAATACCGCATCAAAAAAATCGTGGAAGCACAAGGTGTGCCGCTTGGAGAAAAAGACAGTTATTGGAAGACGAGAATCAACATCAATCGAGGTGTTTTGACAGGCTTCAATGAGGCATTCATAGTCAAAAGCAAAGACAAAGAAGCCATTCTCGCCCGGGAGAGGGAGCTTACTGGCGGCAGTATGCCCAGCGGACCGCTATTCAAGAAAATGCTGCGTGGCGAAGATGTACGGGCTTGGACACCGCAGTGGAATGATTGGTGGTTGATAGGCACTTTCCCTTCGCTCTCCTTAAAAATTGATGATTATCCCGGTGTTCACGAATATTTGAGCAAGATGCGTGAAAAACTTGAGCCGCGTGCGCGAAATCACACCGGTGAATGGGCAGGGAGAAAGCCGGGAGCATATGAGTGGTTTGAAACCCAAGATAGCATCTCCTACTGGCAAGATTTCTCCAAGCCCAAAATCATCTACCCAAACATGACGAAGTATTTGCCGTTTGCGTATGATGTGGGTGTCGGGTATTTTTCCAATGACAAATCATTCATTTTAACGGGCGAACACCTTGGTTATCTTACTTGTGTGTTTAATTCCAAGTTGTTCAAGTTTTGCTTCCGTCAAAATTTTCCCGAATTACTGGGCGAGACTTACGAAGTACGCAAAGTTTTCTTTGACAAGATCCCCATCAAAATACCCGGAGCGGCAGAGTTGGCGATTTTTGAGCCGCTGGCAGGTTGGTTGGCCTTGCTTCACCACATTGTTCGCACCGAAAAAGATACACCGTTGGAGATCAAACAATGGGCGCAGTTTTTTGAATATCTGGCCAATGGGTTGGTGTATGAATTGTATTTCGGCGAACTTATGCGCTCGGCTGGACGTGATTTGATGAGGCATTTGCCTACACTGCCTGAAGTGTCAATCGTCCCTGAAAACCGCGAAGCATCGTTTAAAACCATAGGAGAATTGTTCGCTCTCCTGTCCGAACGGACACATCCAGTGGCGACCAATTTGTATTATATGACCGCAATCCCTGATATTCAAATCATCGAAAACCTCAAAACCGAAGTAAAAGCATGAAGCGCATCGCCGCCATCGAATTACACAATTTTCTGGCATTTTACGGCACGGACAACAGAATCATCTTGCCCAAAGGCGAAAATCTGCTTTTGTACGGTGAAAACGGGAGCGGGAAAAGTTCGCTTTGCCGGGCGTTGGAGGTGTTTTTTGACGCAAAGTCCTCCCCCGATTTTGACGTAAAATATCGAAACCTTTGGGCGACCCGTGCTGATGCCAATCCCAGTATCATAGTAGATTTTTTGAATGCTCATCACACTCCACCCATTGAGACGGTTGAATTCCCTTCAAAAGTTGCTTCTGTTTGGATCGAGGAATCTCGATTGGCCAGTGGTTTTTTAACCTATCGGGATATATTGAAAACGCATTTTTTGGAAGAACACCGCCAAAACTTGTTTGATTTAGTTGTAAATGAGATTTTGCACGGGTACAAAAGCCCGATTAGTGGCAAGGTTTTGAGCGAAGAATGGGCGGATTTCGAGGAGGTGTATAGCCAATTTCTAATGACTGATTGGGGTGACCCACTCTCGACCCGAGCTGACGAATTTGGAGAGGAGAAAAAAGTAATGGATATCATCAGCGATTTGGTAGCTGATTTTGGGGAAGTTTCACAGAGTTTCGACGACTCACTAGTATCCGTCTTGCAAGGTTTGAACTCAAAAACCAATGAGTTTTTGACATTTTTTGATCAAAATATCAGCGTAGAGTTGGTCATTGGCGACCATCTCGACCCACTTGAAAATCCTGAACAAGGCACGATGTTGTCGTATCACAACTTGAGTGACGACATTGATTTGCTGAAAAAATTGCGTGACCGGGCCATTGACTCAGATGTTCAAAAAGGCGCAAAAACCCTACTTCAAAACCTGACGCTGAAAAAGCCTTTGCTGACTGCCGAGGTGCATTATTTCGGGCGTTTTATCCCGGAGCATCAAACTTTCTTGAATGAGGCGCGGCTTACATCACTGGCGATTTGCATTTTCTTGGCTGCTATTCGACTCAAGCCTGACCCACAAGATGGATGCAAGGTGTTGTTTTTGGATGATGTGTTGATTGGGTTGGATGGTGGGAATCGGTTGCCATTGTTGCGAATTTTAAAGGAGCATTTTCAAGATTTTCAAGTTTTGATTTCAACCTATGACCGTCATTGGTTTGAGATAAGCAAGCGATTTGTTGACAAATTAGGAGGTGATTTTGAATGGGAATGCGGTGAAATTTACTCAAAAGAAGTAAAAAATGGAGCATCCAGCCTGACAAAACCCGTTTATCATAAAAGCGAATCAAACTTGGCAAGTGCATTTTATCATTTTAAAAACACTAATCGACCTGATTATCCTGCTTCTGTAAATTATCTGCGAAAAGCTCTAGAAGAGATGATTCGGGGCGGAGTACCTGTCAAGGAGCTAAAGGAATCAACTGGTGAAACGAATCAAAAAACCTTACAGCCTTTACTTGACATTACTAACTCGTTTTTCGATAGACTCCATATTCCGACGATAACTGTTGAACATCTAAGTGATAAACTCCGGACACTATTGAATCCTTTGTCTCACTTTGAAATCGACAACCCGATTTATCGAAATGAGGTGCGGGAAATTTTTGAACTGGTTGAGAATTTGTCTCACCAGTTCACCGTAATCAATAAAACTTTGAAAGAAGTGCTGCCACGAGGCCCTTGGATACAGATTCGATTTCCAATTTCACCGAATGAAATTGGCGTTTACAGAATAGAACTAAAAAAAGAACTTTATGCTCTAAGAGGAACACTGTCAGATTGTACGTGTCAAGTAATCGAAAACTATATCATGACAAATGGTAAAGATGGTAAGAAAAGTAGTTTGACAAAATCTTATAGTGGTCTGAAGGATGCATATGACCAGATTTTTAATTTTTGTAAAACGGGAAAATATCCGTCACTCGTTCCTTGCCCAGATTATCTGGATGCTCTTTTTGTAGAGGAAAATGGTTCGATAGTTCCCATAAAATCTAAGATTTGAACTTGAAATCCCGCTTAGCCCACTAAGACAAAAACGGGCCACCGAAATCGGCGGCCCGTCAAATCTACCCTTTCGGCGGGTACGGATCATTCCCATAACTCCAACCTTCGCGGATCTGGCCGTTTGGCCGATGGATGCGAAGTTCCGAGCCTTGGTTGCGGGCGTGTTCGCGCGCAATTTGAATGGCTTCGGCCTGGGTATTCGCCAAGCGCGTAGCGCGTTCATTGCCAGCACCTTGCACGGCCCAACCATCGCCCCGGGGAACGACGTGATAATTTTTGTTTGCCATAGCAAATAAATTTATCCAGTAAATGAATCGCCCATTCTTCGGGTGAGCATTCCTCGATGCACTGGTTTTATCAAACGAAAAAGAAACTCTACGTTTGAGCCTTCAAGTTTCAAATCTTCCGGAAAAGAAACTTTCTGGGCCGACATCAGTACATGACTGTCGGCCTTTTTCGTTGACAAAATTAAGGGCTTTTTGTTGACAGTTCAAAAAAGAAAGTAAAAAAAATCAACCAATAGTAGATATCCTTTACTTTTGTGTGAGAAACTATAATCCAGTCTCCTCTTCTATTATGTCTCCTCTTGCACTCCGTCTCAAATCTGCCCGCGTGATGAACGGGCTTACCCTCGAATCACTTGCCGCCCAAATGGGCCATCTTGTGAGCAAACAAGCCTTGCAACAATATGAAAGCGGCTCGCGCAACCCAAGTCTTGATGTGCTGCGCGAGCTTTCAAAGGCATTGAATGTTCGCCCGGATTATTTTTTGCGCGAGCATTTTTTGCCCTTGGGTGATTTTAAATTTCGAAAAAGGAGCAAATTAGGCCAAAAATGGCAGGATGCGTTCACCGAAAAAGTACGGGATTCACTGGAAAAATACTTTGAATTGGAGGAAATCCTGAACGCGCAACAATCCTTTAAAAACCCATTGAAGCGTCCGGGAGTCTCCTCTGAGGAGGAAGCGGAAGCAGCCGCCCAAGCGTTTCGGGATGCCTTCGCTTTAGGCTCTGACCCCATCTACAACGTGCTGGAAATGCTCGAATCCATCGGGGTTAAAGTGGTGGTTGTGGATGAATTGCTCGAATTTGACGGTGTTTCGACTGTCGTTGAAGATAATGGCCCGGTGATAGTCGTCAATAAAAAATTCGTTGAATCGGCTATTGAGGGTGAAAAACCCAAACATGACCGCCTGCGCTTCACTGCGTTACACGAACTGGCGCACCTCGTTTTGAGCATTGACGATTGTGAAGAAAAACAGGAAGAAAGACTCTGCCATGCTTTTGCCGGAGCTTTTTTGTTGCCCGAAAGTCGCATCAATGAACATTTCGGCAGCATGCACCGCAATCGCATATACCTCCAGGAACTCATCAATGTGAAACAAACCTACGGCATATCCATACGCGCCATTTTGATGCGCTTGAAGCGTTTCGACCGCATCAGTAATTACGACTTGAGTACCTTTTTTGCTATGCTCAATCGGGAGTACGGGGCAAAAAATGAGCCTGGCGATTGCCCTAGCATCGAAAAGCCGTTTCGGTTCGAGCAACTGCTGTATCGCGCCCTCGCCGAAGAGTTGATTTCCGTTTCAAAAGCCGCCGAACTCCGTGGCATGCCCCTCTCTGAGTTTCGGGATGAACTTTCTAAAATCGCCAAATGATCCTTTACGTCACCGATGCAAACATTTTTATTGACCTGCTTTATGCCGGGCTATTGAAATTGATGCCCAAACTGGGCTTGTCCATCGTGACCACCCAGCTCGTTGTTGACGAATTAAATGACGAACAACAAATTGAGTTACAATCTCTTGTAGATACCAATACCCTTGAGATATTTGAAATGACAATTGAAGAAATTAGGGGCATTTCATTGCCTGCTGGCCTGTCCTTGCCCGATCGCTCGGTCATTTGCCTGGCGATCCGGGAAAGCGGTGTACTCGTTTCAGGCGATGGTCTGGTTCGTCGCACCGCAGGAAGCTTAGGTATTGATGTGCGCGGTTTGCTTTGGCTTTTTGACGAATTTGTGTCCACGAAATTAATTTCGTGCTTAGAAGCCGCCGAAAAATTGGAATTCCTTGTAGTCGAAAAAGGTAGCAGACAACCGAACTCAGATTATAACGCTCGGTTGGAAAGATGGAGAAACCTGTAAGCAAAACATTTGACCAATCGAATCCAACGCTTAAACAGTAAGATATGAAACCGCTGCAAAAAATTTCCAGAATTATTGCCGTCGAGCCTTTCAAAATCACCCTGCTTTGGAATACCTCCGAAATAAGGGCTTTGGACTTTGCCCAGCTTTGCAATCAATGGGAAGCCGATGGCGACAGTAAAATGGCGGCACTTCGGGATTGGGAAACCTTTAAACAAGTTACCCTTTCTGAAAACCGTACCCTTTGCTGGCCTAACGTACTGGTTTCTTTCAGCTTCAAAGGCGAAGCCAGTACAACAAGCCCCTTGGAATTAGACGCGCTGGAATTGTACCGCCAAAGCACTTTGGTCAAAAAAACAGAATCGGTCAACGTGGGTGCAATGCTTCGGAAAGCGAGGGAAAATGCTGGGCTATCCCAAGCAGATGTCGCCTTGAAAAGTGGCACAACCCGTAACTATATTTCCCGGATTGAAAATGATAAATCAGACATTCAGTTAGAGACACTGCAAAAGATTGTTGAATTGGGCATTGGCGGAGAAATCGTGTTGCAAATCAAGTCGCCCAAAGTGGTGAAACGCGCTCAATCAGCTCAAAACCCTGCAAAAGCATTTCTCGGTTCACAGTGATCTTTTTACACTACTTTTTACACTTCCAATTCAAAATATGCAATACCCTGTAAGCGTATTTTGAGGAGGTTTTAAGGCAAATAATTAATATTTAGAGAAATTATCTCTATTTTGTTTTAAAATTTAACACGCCATAAGTATTGACTGTCAACCAATTGTCAAGTTATCCACATTTTGTGGAAACCTTTAAATAATCTGATTTGGGGGTTGGAAGTACCTTTATATAAACAAAAAGTCGGAAAAGTGGTCATGCCACTTTTCCGACTTTTAAAATGTGCTAATGCCTTTAAAAAAAGAATCGCCCCTTGCGGGGCGAACGGCTGGGGGGACTACCCCCAGTGCTGTTTTGGTAGGGCAAAGGTAGTAATAATTTTTACTGCTTTAAAAATTATTTTAAAAAATACACACTTTTTGAGCAGAGAAAAAATCATCAAAACCCTCATCTATTCGCGCTGCTAAAAATCCAGCAAAAATTTAATCAAAGTTCCAATCACCCATTTTAATTGATTTTCTCATCATGCAACGAGTCATTACATATATTGATGGTTTCAATCTATATTTTGGAATGAAGGCCCAATACAACAATAAGTACCTTTGGTTGGATGTCGAAGCACTTTCCCGGTCACTCTTGGTTACGGGGCAGGAATTAGTAGCGACCAAATACTTCACCTCAATGGTAACGAATCAGCCTGACAAAGAAAAAAGGCAGCGCACCTATTTGGATGCTTTGAAATCCTCAACTGGTTGCCATTTTTATTACGGAAGGTATCAATCAAATGTTATTAAATGCAGGGGATGTGGAAGTAATTGGCCTTCCCCAAAGGAAAAAATGACAGATGTGAATATCGCTACTCAAATGCTCATGGATGCTTTTACGGACCAATTTGATGTAGCTATTCTGATTTCAGGTGACACCGACCTGATACCGCCCATTCAGGCCATAAAAAGTCTTTCACCTCAAAAACGGGTTGGGCTTTATTTCCCTCCAAGCAGGCACTCGATACAACTTGAAAGTGTCGTGGATTTTAGTGGGCTTATTGGGAAGAAAAAACTTCGGGAAAGTCAGTTGCCAGAAAATATTACCAAGCCAAACGGGTTTGTCCTAACTCGACCCACAACATGGGGTTGAGCTTGTAGCAGGTGGGGTTTTTACACCACTTTTTACACCACCAATTCAAAACACCAACACAATCAATTGATTATCAATTACCTAAATATTTAGATGTGCGTCCCGCCAGCTCCACTTTACCCGCCATAGCACCGCCGGAGGCGGTGCGACGGCGGGTTCTACCCCAACCGCAATCCCGAGTTCTCGGGGCGACGGCGGGTTGAACCAAAAAATTAAAGCCAACTTTCTGAATTTCAGGAAGTTGGCTTTTTTTATTTGGTGACACCAATAGAATACTTACACTTTCACGCTAGGCCTCCTTCAGACCCACAAGTTCACCAACGCCCCCTTGTCAATCCAACATCTTGCCCAAAGCATCAAAAATCAAATCCTTGCGTTTGACTTCGGCTTCATAAACCGTCGAGCCGTCGGCTTTTTCGATGCGCGCGGCTTCCTTCACTTTTTTGCCCTTCAAGGCAGCAATTACGGGCGCGGGCAGTTCCGAAAATGCAATTTCAGTCTCTGTTCCGAGCCAGCGGCCGGCTTCGGAGAAATTGGCAGACATCTCGTGGCTGCCCGACAGTTCAAATTCTGCCTCCCAATCGCCGTTTTTTTCCTTCGACCAATCCACGTCTTGTGCATTGGGGAATTTTTGCTGGAAGGCTGCCAATACCGCCTGCGGTGGGTTTTTGGCAAATGCTGTCGCGCACGAAACGAGCGCCAACAGGCTCAAAAGCATGATTTTTTTCATAACTAAAATTTTATGTTTGAATGAAAGATAGGTTAAAGGTACGGGTCAATTTTGGAGGAATTTTGGAGCTCAAAATTTCCAGTTGTACCCCAGCCTAATCACCTGCGTTTCATAATAATCTGTGCTTTCCAAGCTAAAATCCGACCCTTGGACGCGCTTTCTGATCTGCATGGTGTTCAGCAAATCCGTCGCATTCAATACAAGCTCGCCCCTGCCTTTCTGGATTGTTTTTTTCACACCGACATCCAGCGAATAGCGGCTGCCGATGCGGCCCTGTGGCAAAAGGTCGGGTGCAAGCCAGATGCTCGAAATTTGTGCTTCCCAATTTTTTGAGGCTTTTATAGCAGCGTTCAATTTGAAATTTCCAGACACAAGTTGTTGTTTTTCACCAGAATAGGTCGTCGGCACAGGATACTGGTTGACCACCTTGAATGCTCCGACAGTATTCTGGTAGATATTTGCGTTGGTACTCAACGAAAGCCATTTCGCAATTTTTTGCTGCCAAACGAACTCCGCACCAGTGTTCCAACTATGTCCGGCATTTTGAAAAACATTGTACAACAACACACTACCTGGCACCTGAGTGGCAATGCGGGTGATCGTGCCGTTGGTAATACGGTGATAAATTGCCGCGAAAAAACTACCGCTTGAAAAGGCGTTTTTAAAGCCCAATTCGCCAGACATCGTGAACTGTGGCCGCAGCGCAGGATTGCCGACTTTGATGAGTTCCGGCTCATCGTATTTCGGGAAAATGCGGATATCCACTTCATTTGGACGGTCAACTCGGCGGTTGAGGAAGAGCGTGATTTTGTTGCGCTCGTTCAGTTTGTACGCAGCGCGCAAGTTCGGGAAAGGCTGGAAATAGCGATAACCATCGCTTTTGTAGGTGTTGTGATCGGGATTCACCTCATAGTCCACCTGCACGTACTCGACGCGCAAACCGCCTTCTATTTCGACTTTTTCATTTTCAAAAACATAGTTTGAGTACAGCGCGGGGATTTTTTCGTAATAATTCGCCCAGCCTCCGGCACCCGGGTCGAGCGGCGAATTTTGTCCCGGAAAAAACTGCATGTTCACTGGAATCGAGCGAAACCTTCCTTTGAATCCCGCCTCTACCCGCCCATGCCGGAGTGGTTTGGTATAGTCGGCGTTCAAGTCCCAAACGTGTTCGTCGGAAAGGAGCTTGAAAGCATCCTCGCCCGTGAAATTTGGCAGCGTATTGGTAAAAAAATACTGCTCATCCTCCCGGTGAAAGGAGTAGTTGCCCGTTAAAATCAAGGTGTGTCCAGGTTGTCGGAATTTGTGGTTGAAAATCGCCGTGCCAAGCGCGGTGTACTTCACTTCGTCTTCTAAAAATTGCCAAAGTCGGTAGCGGTTTTCGGCTTCCGGGGTGCTCAAAAAATAAGGAATGTCACCATTGTCCAGGATTTTTTCGCGGTTGAAAAGCCCGGAAACGGTCAAGGAGTTACGTTCGTTCAAGGCATGGTCGAGACCTATTTTTGCCGTAGCATAGTCGGTTCGGCGATTGCGTTTAACTTGCTGAAAAATCACTGTACCATCGTCGTAGGTACGCGTTGCAAACTCGTTTTTGTTCAAGGTTGGGGCATAAAGCCAGTCACCCTGAAAAAAAACGTTGGTCGCTTTTTTTCGATAATTGGCTGAAAAGGAAGGGTTCAATTTAGGGGTCGCCTGGAACTGCGGTCGTATGGTCGGCAAGTTTTCCTGTTTTTCCCAGAGTGCGCCTGCTCCCACCATCATACCGACTTTGCCGTTGAAGCCTTGCTGTTCCTGTTTTTTGAAAACGAGGTTGATGACCCCCGCGCTTGCATTGGCATCGTATTTTGCCGAGGGGTTGTTGATAATTTCGATGCGTTCGAGTGCGGAAGCGGGCAGGTTGTCCAAGCCCTTTTGTGAGCCGTAGCCCGTCAGGGCGGTTTGTTTTCCGTCAATCAGGACGGCGATTTTGTCGCTGCCACGCAGTTGGATTTTGCCGTCTTCGCCGACGGTCACACCTGGCAAATTCGTCATTGCTTGTAAGACCGAGCTTCCCGATTGACTGATGTTGTCGCTGACGGCATAGGTTTTTTTGTCCATTTTGCTGGAAACTGCGTCGGCTTTCGCAGAGACAACAACTTCGCCCAAAGCCTTTGTGTCCTCTTTCATCTGCAAAACACCCATATCCAAAAACGTGCTCAACTCGCCCAGTATGACCCTTTGCCGCAGGGCTTGATAGCCCATAAACGAGGCTTCGAGGTAGTAATTTCCTTTTTTTAAACCCGGCAAAGTGAAAGAACCGGCCTCATCGGTCAATGCTCCAGCAACAAATGCACTGTCCTTTTCGGTTTTTAAAACGACGCTCAAAAAGGAGATTGGGGCTTTGGCCTGTGCGTCTTGTACCTTGCCAGAAAGGGTGATACTGCTGCCGGATGGATTTTGGGCAATGATTTGCGCAGTGAAGGATGCGGTGATAAGGAGCAGCGCGAGCAATTTTTGTGTTGACATTGTTTGAAAAATTTGCCGCAAAAGTCCGGGGTGATTTTGGAGAGAATTGGGACGCTGCATTTAGAAAACCGATTTCTTAAAAAATACCGCCGCCGACCAAACGCCGTTTTCAAATCCCATTTCAAGCCCGAGGCCTTGTTGTTCGCAAATCTCCAAGACCATTGCCAGGCCCAGCCCCACGCCTTCCGAATGTGGATTGCCGCGAGCAAAACGGGCCATTAAATCTGCTACCTGACCTTCTGGCGATGCGGCGGAGTTTTCTACGATTAGGGCGCATTCATTCAAAGTCACGCGCAGCATACCTTCGCTGATATTGTGCTTCACTGCGTTTGTGAGCAGGTTGGTCACGAGCGTTTCAGCCAAAAAGAGGTTCGTTTCTAGCGTTTTTTCGGCCAATTCGATCTGCAATTCCAGTCTTTTTTCGGCGATGAAATCTTCCAGCCAAACCAGCCTCTTTTCCAAAAGAGGTTTCAAGGCGACGGCTTCACGCGCTGGAAACTGATGGTTTTCGATTTTTGAGAGTAGCAAAAGCGATCGGTTGAGCCGCGCCATACGTTGTGTGCTTTGCCCAATGATATTGATTTGTTGGGCTTGCATTTCACTCATGGTCTCGTCTTGCAACAATATTTCTACCTTGCTTTGAATGACAGCGAGCGGCGTTTGCAGTTCATGACTGGCATTTTCGGTGAACTTTTTGACCGTGTGGTAGTCTTGCCGCACCTGATGGGCAAGGTTTTCAAGGGTTGTGTTGAGTTCCTGAATTTCCTCCACGGACGAAGGGCTGAGCTTTAAGGGGGCATGGTCGGCCAAGCGGAAGCGGCGCATTTCTTCCAAAGTTTCAAAAAACGGCTGCCAAACCTTCCTCGACACCACCCGGTTGACCCAGAGCATTACCAAAAGCAAGAGCGCAAACACGGTGGTGAGCAGGACGGCCAATATCAATACAACATCATGATATTCGACTGTACTTGTGGAAACAGAAACGCGCCACGCTTGCCCGCGTATCATGACGGGGAAACGCAACTGCCGGAAGGGTTCCATCTCGTTTTCAAACTTGTTGAAAAGCGTCGTGTCTGAAAAAGTTTGGCCTGAGGTGTTCTTCACGGAGCCATTAGGCATTCGTTCGGCATACCATCGGTCGAAAACAGTCTGGAAAAAGGCAGGTAGCGTGTCGTTTGCCTGCACATAGGATTCGATTTCGGCTTGCACGCCCATAAGTTTTTCGTCTGTTTCGTGGTCGAAAACCCCGCGCAAGGTGAAAAAGGAAACGACCCCCGCTGCCACAAAGACTGGAAGCACACCCCGAAAAAAGAGTTGTTGTGTTTTATGTAGCAGTTTCATTTGCTGTCGGTGAATTTGTACCCGATACCGTATACAGCATACACATAATCGGGGCAGCCTAGGTCTACCAGTTTCTTTCGCAGGTTTTTGATGTGCGAGTATATGAAATTGAAGTCGTCCATTTGATCGGCATCGTCGCCGAGCAGATGTTCAGCGATACTTTCACGGCGCAGGACACGGTGCTGGTTTGCCAAAAAATAGAGCAGCAGGTCGTACTCCTTCGGTGTGAGGTCGAGCAACGTCTCTTTGACATAGACACTTCGATGGTTGGGGTTGACCCTGATCTCGTGGAAAACAATGTCCGAACTGCCGCCAAAATGCCGCCGCCGCAACAGGGCCTTTAGCCTGGCATTGAGTTCGGACAAGTGAAAAGGTTTGGTGAGGTAGTCGTCAGCGCCGAAGTCAAGCCCCGCGATGCGGTCGTCGAGCGCATTGCGTGCGCTGATGATGATGACGGCTGCTTCGGGGCGCAATGTTTTCAAGGCGCGAATCACATCCAAGCCTGTACCTCCACCGGGCAGATTGATGTCCACGAGGAGGCAGTCGTATTGGTAGACAACTGCTTTTTCAAGGGCAGTGGGGAAGTCTGATGCGGGTTCGACAAGGTAGCCCTCAGCTTTCAAAAAGTCAGAGATAGAGGCAGCGAGTTCAGGTTCGTCTTCGATGAGCAAGATTTTCATTGGGCAAAAATACGATGCGAATTTTGGAGGGATTTTGGAGGCAGGTTCATTTCAAACTATTTTATCCACCAGTACGGAGTCCCGATTTTGTTTTTAAAGATGTATCGTCTATTCCCACCCACCATTTACTTTTGCCCGCCCGCTCACAGCTCCACCCCATACTATGCACACATTCCGATTTCTCTCGCTGCTCTCCATTTTTATTATCGGCTGTAACCAAACGTATGATAAAATGAAGTTGACCTCTTCAGGTGAATGTGCCTGTATTTCGTGGGAAAGCGATGACACCACGGGTGAAGCAACGTACAAAACAGTAAGAGGTGCTTTACTCGGAACAAGGTTCCCCTCTTTTGAAGCATTAAAATCAGTCATCCAGATTGAATATGAGTTGGGCACGATCTCTTCAGATAGCACGGCGCCTGAAAACAGGTTGGTTCTTGTTCGTCATTGTAGCAAGGGCAAGGAAGTTATCAGTGTATTAGAGACAGGCACAAGTCAGGGTGATATTTTGAAAGCAAGGTACCAGGGTGCAATTTGGGATCGCCTCCGCTTGCTTTTTCATTGTCCTTACGCAGTGGCGAACAGGAAAGACCTGGAGCGAATTTTATATCTTTCAAGATGGAGCCCGGAATGGTTCGGAGAAGGAGACCCGGCTTTTTTTGATATTGCAAAATCATCGGTAGCAAATATCAATACGCCGGAACTGGCTTTTAAAAATGTAAGGGATACCAGCGAAAAAGGCTATCTCAATTCCTTTAACCACATCACTGCACAGGCGTTCATTACTTCTTGTTTTTCGGAGGAACTGGCTGATTTCATTGCAGATGCTCATGAACGTTATCGCCATCCGGAGTTGATAACTGGAAAATTTACCGCAGCGCAAATTACAGACCTGGAAGAGGGCCCGGTTGATAACTATGTAGACCTCATTAATAATGAATGGGGACAGGAGCTTGGCAAACAACTAAAGGAGAAGTATGGTATTAACAGCGAAACAAATTGGACTGCCGAATTGCTTGCAAATTATCTGAATGACTTACAGGGTTATTATAGCTGGGCTTTTCAAATTGGTTTTGAACCCTACAGACCGGAGGACCCTGAGGTGCTCAGATTTTCGAACAAGATGAACGCATTAATGAAAGCTCGTGTAAAGTTTAATAAGTGAGTTTTTTCAAACGGTACAAAGGCCGTTTGTCTATTTCAAAAGTATCGTTTACAAGGGTATAGCCTTCTCGCAGTTCCTGCACTCCAGTTGGTCGCCATTGCGCTAATTTCTCAAGCCACTTTTCATCTGCCAAGGCTTTTTCCAAGCGCACTCCAACGAGAACAGCCTCGCTTAAATTGATCTTCCTCAAGTCGGCACCACTCAAGTCTGCCTGACTCAAATTTACTTTTGTCAGGTTACTGCCCGTGAAATTAACGTTTGTCAGATTTGCCTCGTTGAACAGTGCACCGCCCGATTGTGCCCACTGAAAAGAAGCGCCCGTTAAATCTGCCTTTCTCAGTTGCGCGTTTGTGAGCTTTGCTCCGTTCAGGTTTGCCAGTATGAGGCTCGCTTCATTCAGTTGAGCCCAACTCAAATCCGCTCTTTTCAAATCCGTATTGCTCAGGTTTGCCTGATTCAAATTTGCTCCCCAAAGATTTGCTGCACCCAGATTAGCACCTTTCAAGTTTGAGCCGCTCAAGTCGGCATTTTTCAAATTTGCTTCCTTGAGGTTTATGCCGCTCAAATCCAATCCTTTCAAATCTGCCCCGCGCAAATCTGCCCCGGCAAAGCCCGTTTTCCCTTTTATCTGTGCGAAAGAACCCGAATCAATATTCAAAAGTACCAATGCCTGCAATAGTTGTCCGCGCTCCGGGCTGTACGCTTTCTCCGACAGGCTATCCGCTTCGATATATTTGTAAGGCTTGAAAGCGAAACTCAAGGCCGCTAATCTGCCGATAATGGTATCCCTCAACGCCCTGCCGGGAGTACGTTTTAATTCCTCCCCAAGCTCCTCCAAAATGCTGTGCATCAGTGGCTTCAGGTCATCTTTCTTCACAGTCTCTACCAACGCCGCCATTTCCTGCAACTTCTTGTCCTGGTTTTGAATTTGAAGTTTGAAAGACTCGTTCTGACGGTAGATAGTTAATCCGCCCACAACGCCTCCCAGCACAAGAAATCCCAGCAGCATTATCGAAATGAAGGTATGTGCTCGTGTGCTTTGGGAATCTCCGGCTACTGTTTTTTTGCCAATTAGCCCGGACAGTAAATTCCTGTTCCACGCAGCCAACAGCATGAGCACTAGCGAAGCGAGTGCAAGGGCTGCAATAAAACCCAACAGAAACGAGTAGTTCTTTTCCAGGTACGGCAAGCGTAGAAATCCCAATGCCCAGCCAATCACCATTCCGAAAAACAAGCCAATAAGAAGGTACTTTTTTCCTTTCATCCGTGAAATTTATTCTCCCGCAAAAATAGGCACGGTTGAATAATAACTTGTTTCTTTTATCTGGTTCCTTAAAACACCAAAACCCGGTCGCTCTCCAAGGTCCAATCGGCCAAATCTGACATGTTACTCATTTCAACACCCTCTAGCAGCGTAAGCCCGGCCAAGCCTCTTGCTTGAGCACAGCTGCCGCAGCGTTTGACAGTGCCCTTGATGGTTCAGCACGAGTTTGAGCATCCGGGAGATGTTGTAATAGCCATTGGGTGTCTCTTGCGCATTCAACGCCGCTGTTACAGCATCGGCCATCATCAGTATAATACCTGGCAAAGCGAAGGTTATCTGTTGATTGTGTCCCATTCAACAGTGTTTTTTTTCGTCGTTTGATGGCTTTTTGTAACCCATTTTTGGCGTATCCACACCCAAATAGTGGGGCTACTTGTACTGCACCGCATCCGAAAATCCGCCCAGAAACCGATTGCCACCGTCAATACCCCAACCGCAACAATACTCGCCGGAATACCAAACGCATCCGCTATAATTCCAGTGAGCAATGCCCCCACTGCGTAACCCATGTCCCGCCAGAACCGGAACACTCCAAGGCTTTTAGCCCGGTCAAACGGGTGCGTGTTTTCTGCAATCGAAGCGAGAAAGGTCGGGTACACCATTGCAGTGCCCCAGCCGAGCAGGGCTAAAAGAAGGGCAAATGAGACAAAACTTCCGGCCATAGCCAAGCCAAGCAGCGCCAGCCCTTGCAACAGCATTCCCCACAGCAAAAGGTCTTTTTTACAAACCCAATCAGACAGCCGCCCGCTGAACAACTGCCCAATGCCCCAAACCGCCGGATACACGGCAGCCAAAACACCGATTTCATGCAGCGAAAATCCTTTTTGAACCAGAAAAATGGGGAGCAATCCCCACACCATGCCATCATTCAGGTTGTTGACCAACCCGGTCACGGTCACCGAACCGAGGTTGCGGTGCCGCCAACTGGTATCTCGGAAAATTTGCTCCAGGCGTGGCACCTTGCTTGTAACTGCTTCTGCTGCTACATGCGCGTGTGTGTCGCGCACCAGCAGCAGCGTGGCGAGAAAACCGACCACAGACAAGCCCACGCCGAGGTAAAACGGATATGGTCGCAACCCGTATTCCCCTGCTATCCAACCAGTTGCAAATGCTGCCAGTGCTACTGCGAGATATCCGGCAAATTCGTTCAAACCCATCGCCAGGCCTCGATCGCGTTCGCCTGCGAGGTCTATCTTCATCACCACCGTGGCCGACCAGGCAAAACCCTGATGCGCTCCGAGCAGAATATTGGCACCAATTACCCAGCCCCATGTCGGTGCAAACATCAGCAAAAATGGCACGGGCAGACCCAGTGCCCAGCCCAACAACAACAGCCGCTTGCGACCCATGCGACTCGCCAAAATGCCGGTAAACAGGTTGGCAACTGCTTTCGTAATACCAAAGGCCACAATAAATGACAGTACCGCTGTCTTTGCCGCGATGCCGAACTCCACTTCGGCCAATTGTGGAAGGATACTCCGCTCCATGCCAATCATTCCGCCCACGAAGCCATTGATTATCACCAGCAGCGAGAATTGTCGCCAATTTTGTTTGAGTCCGAGTTTTATTTCATTCATGAGAGGTAGCACGGCGTTTACGCCGCCGGTATAGAGCCGTTTACGGCGATGTATTGAAAAAAACAAAGCCGTTCACGGCGATGTAATTGAAAAAATAAGAGCCGTTCACGGCGATGTAACTGGCAACAGTGGCGTGAACGCCACTTTACCGACGGCGTAAACGCCGTGCTACCTGTATCCCTCTTCCAAGCGAACCGCCCTAAAGCCGTTGGCATTGAGCAGTTGTACCGCTTCGTCGGCGTAAGTACAGAAAGGCCCTCGGCAGTAGGCAATGATCATTTTGTCGCGAGGCAACTCGTCCATTCGTTCTGCCAGTTCTGTTATCGGGATGGAACTTGCATGCTCTAAATGACCAGCATCAAATTCATCCGCAGGGCGAACGTCGAGGAACAGCACCCTGTCATTGAGGGGCATTGTTTCGTATGACAAACTCGCTGTATTGCCTGCCTCTTGTCGGAACTGCCTGAGCGTCATCTGGACAGCGGGTTCCTGCTCCATCGCCAAATCCCGAATAGCCTTCCAAGCGGTGTATGCCTTACGCCCGCTCAAGGCATAATAAATGAAGTTCCCCTCCCGGCGAGTTTTCACCAAACGGGCGGTTTTCAAAACCTGCAAGTGTTGCGAAGCATTGGCTACTGTAATGGCCGTTTGTGCAGCGATTTGTTCCACCGACTTTTCGCCGTTGGCCAGTAAGTCAATGATTTCCAATCGGTTAGGACTCGAAAAAGCTTTGGTCAGGCCAGCAATGGCTGTGTAGATATTGTCTTTGAAGATTCGTTTTTCCATAAATTTTTCCTATTCAAGTATTCAAACACATTCTTGAACAGATTGTTGTGCAAAAAAATATTTACCTGGATATCTCAATCATCCCGAAAGGCTACGCTTCGCAGAAGACGATCCTAAACTGACTGCCAGCATACACAAATAATTACTTGGACTGATAATTGCACTACCGCTATTCCCCATAGGGCATCCCTTTGCACTGCGTTCATTCTTTTATTAATCTACAAACTTTTCCCATGACTCGATCCTGCTTTTTAATCGCAATCGCACTCATCATTTCCACCAATTGTTTTTCAAAAACCAATTTAATTTCAGATCAAGTTCCCCTCGAAATCAAACTCGTCTCACTTCAAAACCCCAATTGTTTCGACCCCTCAGGTGCTATCACTGTAATCGCTACCGGAGGAAATCCTGGTTACACCTATGATTGGAATACAGGCGCAAGCGGGCCTGTACTCACCAATATCTCGACCGGGGATTACACCGTATTAGTAAGGGACAGCGACGGCCTTACCGCTGATCTCACTATTTCGATCCTAGATGACTTTGCAGCCCCGTTGGCCGATGCTGGCGGCCCATTGGTAGTTTTATGTACCAACACGATCACTACGCTCAATGGCAGTGGTTCTTCAGGACCTGATTACATATATCAGTGGGTGGCTTCCAACGGAGGGCATATTCTTTCCGGGGCCAACACGCTTACTCCCGACCTTGATCATACCGGCACCTTTCAACTGACAGTCAGTGATCTGAATAACGGCTGCACCGCCACAGATGTGACCACGGTCACTGCGCAAAATACCGCCCCCGCTGCTACCGCTACCGGAGGTGTATTGAACTGTGCCGCTGCTACTGTTTCACTTACGGTTGTTTACACCACTTTAAACACTACTTTTATCTGGCAAGGTCCGGGGGGATTTAACTCGCTTTTGGCAAATCCGGTCGTCAGTGTTCCGGGCAATTATGTGTTCACCCTTACCGATACACTGACCGGTTGCATCAACAAATCAACCGCTTTAGTGACTTCAAACTTTGTGCCGCCCAACGTAAACGCAACGGGTGGCGGGACAATCACTTGCGCACAAACCACCGTACAATTGACGGGCAGTTCAACAACCCCTGGGGCTACCTACCAATGGAATGGTCCGAACGGCTATTCGTCCGGCATGCAAAATCCATTGGTCAGCCTGCCCGGTCTGTATACCCTGACGATCATGAACCCGGTAAACGGCTGCACGGGTACTGCGACGGTAACGGTGACTCAAAATATCGCGACGCCCAATGTTTCGGCTTCTGGTGGTGTCAAAACCTGTTCGTCTCCACTGGTAACCTTGTCGGGCAATTCAACGACACCCAACGCAACGTTTAGTTGGACCGGCCCAAACGGGTTTTCTTCTATACAACAAAACCCCAGTGTCAGTTTTGTCGGCAGCTACACGCTCAAAGTAACCAACCCTTTGAACGGATGCACTGCAAACGCTTCAGCTTCCGTTTCGCAAAATATTACACCACCCAGTGTTTCAGCTACAAGTGGAACCATCACTTGTACGAATCCATTGACCCAAATCACCACCACTTCATCCCCTCAAGGGCTTAGCTATTCCTGGGCCGGGCCAAACAACTTTAGCTCCAGTCAGAAAAACCCTTTGGTAGGTATTTCCGGTACTTACACGGTAACAGCCACCAATCCAGCCAACGGATGTACCAATATAGGTTCTGTTTATGTTGCAGAAAACACCACGCCACCTTTCGCTTATGCTGGGGAAGACAAATCTTTGAACTGTTATTTTAGTTCTCTTCTGCTCAATGGCTCCTTCTCCTCTAATGGCCCGAATTACACCTATCTCTGGACGACTTGGGACGGCAATATTGTAGCGGGTGCAAATACACTCTATCCACGGGTAGACCTGGAGGGCAACTATACCTTGAAGGTAACGAACACCCAAAATGGTTGTGTGGACTTGGACAGCATGTTCGTCACCCAATCCACGCCCGTGACCGCCGTTATTTCCCAAACTACTCCTGTTTATTGCAGTGGAGGTGCCAATGGAGCGGCTACTGTGGCAGCCGGTGGCGGCTCTTTTAACTACTCCTACAATTGGTCTAACGGCAACCAAACAACTGCCATTAATGGCTTAAGCGCTGGTACTTATACCGTTACAGTGATGGATTCTGAAGGCTGTTCAACAACTGCTGTAGCAACTGTCAATCAGCTTATTTTGACCGCTACGGTCAATGTGTCGCATCAATCTATTCCCGGCGTGAACAATGGTTCCGCTTCTGTCAGCGGCGGCGGTGGCACTGCGCCGTACACCGTCAAATGGAGCACTGGAGCGGTGACATTGGCCATTAGTAATCTTGCGCCTGGCCCCTATTCTGTGACTGTGACCGATGCAAAGGGCTGTACCCTTGTAAAAACGACCAACGTAAATGCTGCGAATTGCATCATGACGGGTAGCATTTCGCGGGTAAACGAGACTTGTGCCGGCGCAAAAAACGGTTCTGCTACGGTGAATCTAATCTCAGCCGTAAACCCGATCACTTATGCTTGGTCACATGGCGGCAGTACCAAAACGGTCACAGGGCTTTCCCCCGGTACGTATACAGTCACGGCTACTGATGTGTCCGGCTGCCAGGTCGTGCAAAGTGTACAAATCACAGGCCCACAAGTGTTGGTGGCATCCGTGGCCTCCCAAACGAATGTTAGCTGCCCAAGTTCGGCGGATGGCTCGATTACAGTAGGTGTGACAGGTGGCACCCAAGGTTATGCTTACCATTGGTCAAACAATGGCTCAAACGCGACCATATCCGGTCTCGTTCCAGGTAATTATAGCCTGACGGTAACCGATGCGAACAATTGCACCACGACCCTTAGCACCCAGATCAATGGTCCGAACCCAATAACAATCAATATTTTGCAAAAAACGGATGTTGCCTGTCCAGTTGATAAGACCGGGGCAATTTCGGTCTCCGTACTGGGCGGACTTCCACCTTACCAATATTTCTGGTCGAATGGCAGTACACTTGCTTCCATTTCAGGACTAAGCCCAGGCAACTATACACTAACCGTCACGGATGCCAACGACTGCCCTAAAAGCCTCAGTACCACGGTTTTGGTGCTGGATCAGACCGCTCCGGTGCTTGTCCTAAAAAATGCCGCGGTTGATTTGGACAACAACGGCCTGGTTTCCATTTCGCCTGCTCTGTTCGACAACGGAAGTTTCGACTTTTGTGGGATCGCAAACTGGACTGTAACGCCCAATAGTTTCAATTGCAACCAAATCGGCCAAAATACAGTAACGATTACGGCCACCGACTTAAGCGGTCAGTCAAGTTCAGGTACTGCTATCGTGACTGTAATAGATAATATAGTGCCTTCAGTAGTTTGCCCTGTTAATATTACCACAGGATCCTGCAATCCAGTCGTTCAATTCAACCTTCCTCAGGTCATTGACAATTGTCAGCTCAATCCTGCACAATTGGTTCAATTGAGTGGCTTGCCTTCTGGCAGTACTTTCCCTCCGCGCAATACACTTCAAACCTTCCAATATACTGATCAATCGGGCAATACTGGCCAATGCAGTTTTGAAGTTTATGTACAGGAAGCTGTAACACTTATTGCAACCGATGTTCCCGTAAATTGTACAAATGAATGCAATGGTGCGGTTACGCTGACACAGATCAGCGGCGGAGGCTTCAACGTAGCCTGGAGCAACGGCCAAACCAGCCTGAACCTTACAGGACTCTGCGCTGGCACTTACACGGCAACCATCACAGATAGTTACAACTGTGTTCAAACCCAAACAGCAACCGTATCAGTCCTGGACGTACAATCGCCCAGCCTCAGCTGTCCCGGCAATATTTTCAGCAGCTATTGCGCCGGTACGGTTACATACAGTCAGGCAGTTGTAACAGACAATTGCCAGGTAATTTCAACAAATCTCCAATTGATAGCAGGGTTGCCTACAGGTTCAATGTTCCCAATTGGAAGTACCGTCCAAACCTTTTCTTATACCGATGGCGGGGGCAATAATGGGCAGTGCAGTTTTTCCGTGAATATCTCTGGGCCTTCCACGCAAAATGCTGTTGTTCAATCCGTTACCTGTGCAAATTTGTGCAACGGGACTGCTTTGCTCAGCATCACTGGAGGCAACGGTCCGTTTAATATTCAATGGAGCAATGGGCAAAGTGGCCCCTTGGCGAGCAACCTTTGTGCTGGCAATTACACCTATATGGCAAGTGATTTGGCTGGTTGTGTGCAATCAGGTTCTGTATCAGTCTCCCAACCATTGCCACTGCTCATTTCGTTGGCACAAGTGGTGAACGACCTTGGCAATGCCGGAGTTGGTAGTATTCAAGTCAACGTTTCTGGCGGTGTTCCACCGTATACCTACCTCTGGACCCGCAACGGAGCATTTCATGCAAGCACCGAAGATTTGACAAACCTTTACCCGGGTCAATACCTAGGGGTCGTCACGGATGCCAATGGCTGTACTAGCGGTAGCGGGATTATTACCGTATCCAATACTGTTGGGACAAAAACGCCCGAATGGACACAAAGCCTTACCCTTTATCCTAATCCGGCAAAGGAAATGGTCAAGATAGATTTCGGCGCAGCCTTGGGTCAGATGGCAGAACTCCGACTTTGCGATATAAACGGGCGGGTGATAAGCAACCAGCAAATCGAAGCGACTGCCCAGTATGTCTTTTTGGACGTATCCTCCCTTCCGGCAGGATTGTTCTTGCTACAGCTTAACTTAGAAGACGGGCAGCGAACGATTCGGAAATTGGTAGTGGAGCGGTAGATTACGACATCCAAACCCCATGAAAAAGCCGCATCGCGGCGACATTACAGTAGCGTCAGCGTTAAATGTTTTTCAGAACCGTGTAGCGGTGGCATTATTACGGCGATATAATGTCACCGCTACGCGGTTCGTATTCCCCAAACGCCCTTGCGGGCTACCAAAATGGCGCCGCTACGCGGTTTTTTGTTGAACCCCTACCGAAGGCAATCCAAAATGCACGTTAGGAACGGGTGAATATTCAAACCTTTCGGGAAGTTTGGACTTTAAGCATGGTATTTTTGCCCTACAAAATTGTTGCAAAAATCCGAGACTATATGCGCTACACGCAAACTACCCTCAAAAAAATTGAAGACGTTTTCGACGAACTAGACTACACCGTTCGCTATGAAAAAGGCAGTTTCCAGAGCGGCTATTGCCTCGTGGAAAGCCGCCGCGTGGCCGTAGTCAACAAGTTTTTTGACGTAGAAGCTCGGATCAATACGCTTCTGGATATTCTTTCTAAACTGGAATATGACCCGGCGTTGCTGTCGGAGGGGGCACGGGAGCAGATGGAGAAGTGGAAGCGGAGTGGGGAGTAGCGCACGAGCCTATCGGCAGGAACTGGTTACAAGGCATAAACATTTCTGATGCTCTAGCTACTAAAACTTTTATCAATAAATTTGCGTATCAGGTTAGCACGATCTCAAAATCCCGAAGGGATTTTTTAAGGGCTAACCAGTTACAAATTTGCTCTATTAAAATTCAGAAACAATGAAACTAGAACTTCTGAAAACGCTGGTAGCCAAACCTTATCTTGGGAAAGGGTCAAAACGACGCTGGGAAAAGCAGCACAAAAAATTTACCGCTGAGATTAGCCTGTGCGCTTGGTGAAGTCTATCAAGGAGAGGTATCTTCCTTTTTCGCGAGGGTATATTGGATTGCCATACAACTCCAATCCTGTCAAATTTTTCAATGCCCCAATATGAGCGGAGTATCAATACTCGTCAAATTCTTGCAGCCACTCCGCCAATTTTTGTTGTAGCAACTGTTTGTTGGGCAGGTAAAGACTATATTCAGAAGCATAGATATTGGCGTTTTCAAGCTCAGATTCCTAATAAGCCGATTTTTCTTCCAAGCCAAGAAATTCGAGCGTCAGCGGACTTTTCAGGATGTCTTCCTGTTTTTCGAGTTTTTGACCTTGTTTTGTTAGCCGCATGACTTCCTCCTTGTTTCGGCTCAACGCCAAACGCTCATACAGGCTGCTGTGATACTGTCGCTTGAGTTCGCGAAGGCTCCAATTGTTTGCTGCCGTCTCTATTTCGTAAAAACCGCGCTCATTAGCATCTTCGATGCGCATCAGTACCAAATAGTGCGACCAAGAAAGTTGAAAACGAGACAGTTGCAATTCCGCAGACAGTGTCTGCGGAATTGCATAGGCAACATAAAACTGCCTCATTTGCTCTAAATTCCTTTGCGAAAACCCCTTCCCGAATTTTTCAGTCAACTGCCCGGACAAGTTTTTCAATACCCATCTGCTCTTGATAAACCCGAATTAATTGGTTGGAAACGTCCTCTCCAGACTGAAGAAGCACGTTGTGGATACATTCAGCGAAGTTTTCAAAATCATCGTTTTTGGCACATACGATGATGCCAAAGTGTATGGGAATGGAACGGTGCAGGCGCCCGGCCTCGGAGAGGCCCAACGTTTGTAACAACGATCACACCCCACAAATCCCCGGCCTCGGAGAGGCCCAACGTTTGTAGCACCCAACGTTTGTAACAACGATCACACCCCACAATATGCCCGGCCTCGGAGAGGCCCAACGTTTGTAGCACCCAACGTTTGTAGCAACGATCACACCCCACGATATTCCCGGCCTCGGAGAGGCCCAACGTTTGTAGCACCCAACGTTTGTAGCCAAATGCATCCCCCTCAATCCCGGCCTCGGAGAGGCCCAACGTTTGTAGCACCCAACGTTTGTAACAACGATCACGCCCCCACAAATCCCCGGCCTCGGAGAGGCCCAACGTTTGTAGCACCCAACGTTTGTAACAACGATCACACCCCACAATATGCCCGGCCTCGGAGAGGCCCAACGTTTGTAACAACGATCACACCCCATAATATGCCCGGCCTCGGAGAGGCCCAACGTTTGTAGCACCCAACGTTTGTAGAAAACGTTCACGCCCCACAAATCCCCGGCCTCGGAGAGGCCCAACGTTTGTAGGCCCCCAAAATCAATCCGGCAAAAAGAAATCAAACATTTTTTTCTGCCCGATCTCCACCTCGAAATCCTTTAATATCTTGAAAAATTCATCCTCGAATGTGTGCTTTTTATGGTGTTCCTTTTGGTTCAAAATATACTTGCAAACAGCGTCTATGTGCGAACGGCTATAGGAAAAGGCTCCATACCCTGCCTGCCAGTCAAATTTATACGGCGATAAATGGTTTTCCTTAATAAAATCATTGGTTGCATTCTTGATCTCACGCACCAGATCGGAAAGCGCCTCGGCTGGTTTTAAACCCAAAAAAATATGGATGTGATCGGGCATGCCCCCAATCGCCAGCATTTTATGCCCCCTGGTTTGTACAACTCCGGTTGTGTATTGGTACAAGCGTTCTTCCCATTCCGGAAGGATAAGCGCTTGCCGTTGTTTAACGGCAAAAACGGTTTGGATGTAAATTTGTGAAAAAACGTCGGCCATGGTTTTAGATGTTTTTGATGTGGTGATGTTTACAAATATCGGCGGCAAGGGTTGGGTGAAAAAGATACGAATGTTGGGTGCTACAAACGTTGGGTGCTACAAACGTTGGGCCCTACAAACGTTGGGCCTCTACCGAGGCCATTCGTGGTTTTGGTTCGTTTTGCTACAAACGTTGGGTGCTACAAACGTTGGGTGCTACAAACGTTGGGTGCTACAAACGTTGGGCCTCTCCGAGGCCATTCATGGTTTTGGTTCGTTTTGCTACAAACGTTGGGTGCTACAAACGTTGGGCCTCTCCGAGGCCAGGTATTTCATGGGGATAAACGTGTTTATCTACAAACGTTGGGCCTCTCCGAGGCCAGGTATTTCATGGGGATAAACGTGTTTATCTACAAACGTTGGGCCTCTCCGAGGCCAGGTATTTTATGGGGTGGCTCACAAATATATCCAAAAATTTGCTGACCCAACGCTCGGCGGTATGGGTCGGTATTTATCCGTTCTTTTATGAGTTCGAATTAAGGCCTCGGAGAGGCCCAACGTTTGTAGCCAAAGGCATCCCCCTCGACCCTGGCCTCGGAGAGGCCTAACGTTTGTAGCACCCAACGTTTGTAGCAAAAGCATCAAAATTACGAATGGCCTCGGAGAGGCCCAACGTTTGTAGCCAAAGCAAAAAAGCATTCATCTCCTGCAAAGCCCCGCCGCTGTCGCCCACCGGAATCGTAAATAGTTTGATTAGCATAATATGCCGTTTTTCAAAAAAAAAATTCGACCGCCCAAGGCGGTAAAGTAAAAACGCTCGTGGCCTCAAAAAAACTCGCAGGGGTCGTCGTCCCTCCTCCCCCTTTGCTCCTTTTTTCTTGCCCCTCACTTTGCTCATAAGTAAAGCCGGAATGAACTCCCAACTGACTACGGGACGAAGACTAAGCGGAAGCCTAAAAAGTGGTAGCGGTTGACGGGGAAGTAGTTGCAGCGGTCCGCCGTCCGGCAGTACACCGCGTTGTAGTACCAACTCCCGCCGCGAATAACACGGTTCGAACCCTCGATGAATGCCCTTTATCTTTCAATTATTTATGACTTTATCCAATACAACTTGCTGCACTTTTTTCCGGAATGCTCTTGCCTGCGCATACTC
>Ga0163148_10000389_pt1 | contig 59106 bp, 53 predicted proteins | sample OliLakLV19MP7P2_FD_148606 | JGI IMG/M metagenome (GOLD analysis project Ga0163148, IMG submission 148606) | Freshwater microbial mat bacterial communities from Lake Vanda, McMurdo Dry Valleys, Antarctica- Oligotrophic Lake LV.19.MP7.P2 | ecosystem: Environmental > Aquatic > Freshwater > Lake >... | reverse complement strand
TTTTTACGCAGAGGGCGCAGAGGGCGCAGAGAATTGTTAGGTGTGGGTTTTTTTCATGTGGTGTAAGGAGTGAAATGTATGGTGTGTTTTTTATAGTGAGTGTATTTTTACGCAGAGTGCGCAGAGGAGCAGAGGTCGCAGAGAAATGTATGGTGTGGTTTTGTTTCATGCGGTGTAAGAAGTGAAATGTATGATGTGTTTTTTTCACGCAGAGTGCGCAGAGGAGCAGAGGACGCAGAGAAATGTATGGTGTGGTTTTGTTTCATGCGGTGTAAGTAGTGAAATGTATGGTGTCTTTTTTATGGTGAGTGTTTTTTTACGCAGAGGGCGCAGAGGGCGCAGAGGAGCAGAGTGCGCAGAGAAATATGCGGTGTAAGTAGTGAAATGTATGGTGTCTTTTTTATGGTGAGTGTTTTTTTACGCAGAGCGTGCAGAGGAACAGAGTGCGCAGAGAAATATGCGGTGTAAGTAGTGAAATGTATGGTGTCTTTTTTATGGTGAGTGTTTTTTTACGCAGAGGGCGCAGAGGAGCAGAGTGCGCAGAGAAATATGCGGTGTAAGTAGTGAAATGTATGGTGTCTTTTTTATGGTGAGTGTTTTTTTACGCAGAGCGTGCAGAGGAACAGAGTGCGCAGAGAAATATGCTGTGTAAGTAGTGAAATGTATGGTGTCTTTTTTATGGGGAGTGTTTTTTTACGCAGAGTGCGCAGAGGAGCAGAGGACGCAGAGAAATGTATGGTGTGGTTTTGTTTCATGCGGTGTAAATAGTTTGTTTTTTATATTATGTGTTTTTTTCACGCAGAGGACGCAGAGGAGCAGAGCGCGCAGAGAAATGTATGGTGTGTTTTTTATTGGGTGGTTTTTTATATGAGTTTGCTTTTCGCAGAGTGCAGAGGGAGCAGAGAAATGTAGGTTGTAGATTAGTATGGGTGGTTTGGTTTTGTTTCTGAGGATTTTTTTGATTCCTATTTGCGGTACATTTTTTTAATTAATGTATCTTCCCAACCAATTCGAATTGGGCATTAAATTACTGTTATAATTTACGTTAGCGCGGCTGTTCAATTATTAAATTGACAATTGAAAATTGAAAATATTTTTTTGGTGAGTTCTTAACCCTGAATGTTATTTAAAAGGTGTTCCCATTCCTGTTGTGAGAAAGTCGTGAAAACTTTCCATAAAACTTATCCAGCCGTTATTGCATACTTCGTAACATTCCAATGATTGATTAAGCCCGTGGTGCGTTAGGACAAGATCTGTGGAATCATCATTTGCGGTTATTTCCCATGATATTCTTGTTCCGCTCCACTCCGATTTATTTTTGAATTCGGGTATATCAATAAAACTATCCAATATCTCCCAGGTTATTTTTTTGTTCAATAGTAATTCCACTACTTTAATTATTTTGTATGTTTTATCGAAGTGAACAGTAAATACATCATTTAATTTATCCGCGGACCCTTCCATTTTTTCTGTCCACCACTGATGAAGTTGTTGTGTGAGTCCCGAATAAATTTTTTTTGCATCAGTTTCCAATGTGATTGCATATTGAAAATTATCTTTTTCAAGATAGTTTTTTAAGGAAGAATGAATAATCTGATTCCAACCTTCTTCAAAATTTCCAATCGCAAAATCTGCGTTTTTTGTCGGGAAAGTCCCAATATCACTGTGAGTTAATTTAAAAAGTGTGTTGTTGCCTTGCGGAAATAATTCGAAACTTACGTATGAGATACCATTATATCCATCGTATCGCCAACTGTAGGCAAGCTTTTTTTCAGGGATTAGTTCTGTTATTTCACAAATATGCAGGTATTGTGTTTCGGGGGATGGCCCTCCTGTAAATTGAAAAATAAACCCTTTCTCCGCCTTAAATTCCTTAAGATCGAAATACCATATTTTCATTTCGTTTTTATTGGTAAGTGCATTCCATACTTTCTGCACGGGTGCATTAAAAAGTCTTTCTATACCTATAATTTTATTTTCCATCCTTTTTGTTTTTGATATTAATTTTCTGATTTTCCAAATGCATTTCTAGATTATCCAATTTATTTGTCCGGAAAATACGATATTGTTCTATCCAGGTATCCACCTGATCTAAAGCAGCAAGTTGCGGAAAACAATATCTTTCTCTTCCAAGCTGTTTGATCTCAATTAACCCACATTCGGCCAGGATCTTAACGTGTTTTGATATCGCGGGTCTGCTCATCATAAAGTTGTCGGCAATTGCATTGAGATTTAGTATCTGATTAGAGAGCAGTCGAATGATCTCGCGCCTTGTAGGGTCTGCTATAGCATGAAAAACGTCTCTTCGAACCATGTGGTTTGGGTTTTGTAACAATTAGGTTGTAAATATATATGTAACCGATTAGTTACGCAAGGGATTTAGAAGTTTTTTTTAGGGGGATTTGGCCTGTTATTCCCAATCGAAGATTGATACTATTTTACCAAAATTAGGTTTTCTAAAGGAAAAAGGTTTATAGGTTTTGGTTTCTGATTTTTTATTTAATCACCATAACATCAGTACTTTTGACCCAGGCAATTAAATTATACACCGGCCTGTTTTTAAATGAAAGATCACTGATTATATTTTCTTTTGAAAACATTATTAAGTAATATTCTTTATAGTTAAATGTTTTTTTTGATATAATAACTCCTTTTGTATTTTTTTCTATTAGGGCAACTTCAATATTTAATTTATATCCTTCCGGGATATAAGATTCTCTAATGGGTTTTAGAATTAAATGTGGGTTAGATTCTAAAACTACACTATCATTAATTGTTTCAAAAGTGGAGTTGCCATTCAAATCTGCTGAATCCGATAAAAAAGTGCTTTTCACAAATAAGTAACTTTCAATTGGTTTAAAATTTGAATAAAAGTTCGATATGTATTTTCCGTTTATTTTGCCATGTCGCGCCAAATCTACATTATTGCTATATCTGCAATCCTTATTGGGGTAGAATTTGTAGTAATGGATAATATGTTTTTGTCCATCACAACAAGGCCAACTCCCTACGGTAAATTCAATAGGAATGTTTTTATTTTCCTGCCTTAATTCTATAATTGTTCCAACATTTTCAAATGTCAAACGCAGGCTATCAATTTGATTCTCGAAAAAAGTGAAATTGTCAATTTCGGATCCTCCGGGCATTCTACCTGTATAGATAATATCAGTGAGGTTATCTGAATTGAAATCAATAAAATGAAGTTCTTCAAGTGAAAGGTAACTTTCCTCTAAATAAAAAAAGCTATTCAATGCTATTTTGTTAAAATATTGATATTTTTCGTCTTTGGTAAGTGGTGTTTCAAAATCAGCCCAATTTAGTTTTTGAGTAACAAACATTTTTGGAATTTCCGCCTCTCGTTGCAACCAATCTTTTTTGATAGATGGATATAAATAATCCTTAAGTGCAACTTGATCTTTATTTTGAGCGAATATGTTTATACTTAGCACAAGTATAAATGGGAAAAGGCGAAATGTCTTTAAATTTCGTCGTTTTTTCATTATAGAAGCGATGACAACCAAATTGGATATAAAAAAAACGTTGTTCCGGCGAATAATAGTATATGGATATCAAAGTGGACCAATTGCCTAGGTAACCTCGATAGCGAATACTCCAAATTTCAAGTCTTCTATTTTATCTATAGATACAAATAAAATTATTTTGTTTAGGATGATATTTTCCAATGCCATATAAAGGAAACCATGTTTTTTTATTTCGTTGGGTAAAAATTTCCGCTTCTTTATTTTTTACAACTCTGCATTCAATACATTGTTCAAAAGGTTCATTAAACAGATATAACAATAGGTGTTTTACGTAATCAGGATTTCCACCCGTGTTATCCCTTAGATCAATTATGAGATCAGTATAATTGGATTTTTGAATAAGGTTAAAATATTCAGAAATATCTTTTTTAAAATTTTTATGGTAAGTGGTTTTAACTAGCGTTTGATCGAGGGTCTTTAAGGTTAGCAGAGCGGTTTTCATACTATCTAACATCTGTAAATTATATGGATTTAAATGAGGGGTTTTTCTTTTTTCTTTTTTCGTTTTCATGGTAATCAGGTCGGTTCCCGGCACCTCGCAATTTCCAACTAAACTGTTTAAATTCTTGTACCTGATGGTATATTTTTCTGACAAACCATAAAACACAAAATAGTAAAATCGAAACGATTGATTGAGCGAACCGTAAATGTATTGAAGGTTATGGCCTTCTTGAGGGATGTTAGATAAAAATTTACTCAACATTTCTTCTGCAGAAACATTATTTATAGAAATAATTTCTGTTCCGGGGAGCAGTTCCGGTGATGTGCTGAAATTGTTGGAAACATAGAATTTATTTTTTATACACTTAATATCCAGAGGAAAAAGATCGTTACAATTTCTCAATGCCTCTAAAGCAGGTTCACTTAAAACAATAGAATTGTGGCCGTCCTGAATAAATGTGGTTAGCGGAGTTAAAATTCTGTAGAACGCTATTTCATTCATAGGCTGATCTATGGAATTATAGATACTATCAAATTTAAGATCAATTTCATTTTTGTTTTTGTAGAGATAGAGTATAGGCAGTTCCTTTTCCAGTCTACTGCGCCAATAGTTTAAATCATCCTGTAATTCCTCCACACTAAAAACCTTTGTAAAAATTGTGTCGGATTGGGCAAAACTTGCATTTATATTAATTGTAAAAAATAATAGGGATAACTGAATTTTTCTTATAGGGTTATTTTTGGGTCACTCTTTAAAATGGGTTTCGGTTATATAAAATATATGCACCACAAATATTCTTTTAAACTTATATTAAACGTTCTGAATAATTGAATTTTGTAATCTGATTCTATTAAGTGGACCTTTTTGTCTTTACAAAAAATGCAATGATGGCAGAGGTCAAAATACCCATAGCAAATGCTCCTATAAGTCCCTGAATAATATAATTTTTAAGATTAAAGTAATTTTCTGCCTCTGTTTGCGACATTTCACCCTGTGCCACTGTATAATTAATAATATTGGGAAAATACTCGGGAGTGATAACATTTGAAGTAATAAATTGTGTTAAAGGGCTAAAAATGGTTATGATCACTGTTAAGATCAAACCACAAACAAATCCCTGTTTATAATTCATGGATCCCTTATAAAATCGATTTCGTTTTTCTAAAAGCGCAAATAAATAAATTGCAACTGCAGGAATGGCAATGAGGTTAGTTACAATGGCATGTTTGTCGATATGCGAACTGTGAAATCCGGCTAATTTTTCCAAAACCATCCATGTAAGGGTCATAATAATAAATATAACTGCCCATTTGATCTCAATTTTAATTTTTTGCATATTATTTTCTTTTAATAATTGTTTCGTAAGTATTTATCCAGTGCTGAACTGGTATTTTTTGTGAAAGTTCAGCAATTAATGTATAGGGTATTTGATCGCTCTTTTTAAATCTAATACAACTTTTACCCATATCGAGTTTAGTTTTGTTGTGTTTGGGATACTCTTTTGTGAACCAATCCAATAATTTTTTAGCAGCATATACTCCCATGTGATAAATGGCAACGAAATTTTTCTGTGAAGCTATACTCATAAAAGGGAGCGGAGTAGTAGGGTCGCAATGATAACCCTCGGGATATGTAGAAAAGGGATCACAATATCCAATGCCAAAATTGCTGAAAGTTTCTTTAAAACCTTTAGGTAAGTTTTTTACAATAGTTTGCCTTAATTTTATAATAGCTCCCCTGCGATCCTCGGGAATGGTTTCAAGGTGTTTTTCAAATGTCATAACAATCGAATCTTTAGGTAACCTGTTGTTTTATTATGCAATGATAATAAAATCCCTTGATTTCATCAATTTTTTGATGGAAGGTTCTGGAAAGTGTTAAATTAATATGCCTTGGAGCAAGAAATGTTTAGCATCCTAATTTAATAAATTAACGAAATTAAAGCTGATTAATTATTTAATTTTTCTATGAATATGGGTGTTTGATGAGCGGCATAGGTAGTAAACGTTAATCGTTTTGATTCCTGGTTTTTACAAATTATACGTGTGGTATGAAATTGAGTTTCATCCGTATAACGGAGAGAAAAAAAACGTGGCCACGAATGCTGGAGGGCGGTGTATTCTAAAATTTGTTTATTTATTATTCGTGCATGTAAAGCTAATTATTTCATTTGTATTGTGTAGAAAAAGTTGCCACGAATGAACAGCCCTCGACCTCACAGGTTTCAAAAACCTGTGAGGGTCTTAGGGAAATGAACCCATCAATAATATTCACTTCCAGAATAGAAGTTGGTGAGGTGGATTAAAAAAAGTTGCCACGAATGCACGAATGAACAGCCGAAGGGTGGGTTGTTTATATTCTAAAATTTACTTTTTTGTTTTTTATTCGTGCATTCGTGGCTAATTTTTTCATCCGTATTGTGGAGAAAAAAGGTTGCCACGAACCCGCCTGCCAAAGTCGTCGGACAGGTGCACGAATGAACAGCCGTAGGGTGGGGTTGTTTGTATATTATTTTTTTTACTTATTTTTTATTCGTGCATTCGTGGCTTATTTTTTCAATCCGTATTGTATAAAAAAAATAAAGTTGCCTTGAACCTGCCTGCCAAGAAATATTATTTATTCACTAAAGGAGCAACGGTTTCGCCAATTAATTTTATGGAGTGCAGTAATTTTTCATGGGATAATGCAGCATTATCCATCTGAAAAGTAAATCTTGAAATACCACCGAGGGCTTCGCTGTGGCGAATAATTTTTTCGGCAACTTCCTGGGGATCGCCGACAAGCAGAGCACCGGTTTTTCCGTTTTGTGCATCAAATCGGTTTCTGGTAACCGGAGGCCATCCGCGTTCTTTCCCTATTCTTGTAAAAGTTTCTGCATAACCCGGGTAATAATCTGCGATAGCCTCTTCAGAAGTATTGGCAACATAACCTAACGAATGTAATCCCACTTTAAGATCATCCGGTTTGAATCCTGCGATCTTTCCTGCTTCCCGATATAAATCAATTAAAGGTCTGAATCTATGTGTTTCTCCACCAATTACAGCAACCATTAATGGAAGACCAAGAGTACCTGCCCGTATAAATGATTCAGGTGTACCGCCTACACCTAACCAAATTGGAAATGGATGTTGTAAAGGTCGGGGATAGATAGATTGATTGTGCAGTGCAGGGCGAAATTTGCCTGACCAATTCACCACTTCATTATCGCGAATATTTAAAAGTAATTGTAGTTTTTCAATAAAGAGTTCATCATAATCCTTCAATTGTAATCCGAATAATGAAAAAGCCTCGGTAAATGATCCACGGCCAACCACCATTTCGGCTCTTCCGCCTGAGATAAGGTCTAACGTTGCGAAATTTTGAAATACTCTTACGGGATCTGCAGCACTTAAAACAGTAACTGCACTGGTTAGTATTATATTTTTTGTTTGTGCAGCAGCAGCAGCCAGAATGATAGCAGGGGCAGAATCTAAAAATTCTTTTCGGTGATGTTCACCAATCCCGAATACATTTAATCCGCAGGTATCTGCATATGCTATTCTTTCCAATAATTCAGCTATGGCTTGTGTGCGATGTTTACCTGCATTACCATCTGCTGTAATTGTCGCTGCAGCGAAACTATCAATTCCAATTTCCATAATTTACTATTGTTGCAGAGATTAAAATTCCGGAATATTTTTAACCAATTTGTAAAATTGAAATATGTTTTGCTGTATGGGGTAATTTCAATTTTTTAATTGATTCATCCTTCATGTTAAAACAAGCGGCAATTATCCTACAAATTTTAATGTACATTAAATCAATTCTTCAATTTCATCAATAAATACGAATATTCCAAAGCTGCAGATCTTGCCCTTTGTTCATTTGTAGAGGAACCGGCATGACCGCCTTCTATATTTTCATAATAATATACTTTATATCCCATAGCATTCATTTTTGCAACCATTTTACGAGCATGTCCGGGATGAACACGGTCGTCGCGTGTTGATGTTGTGAAAAATACTTCAGGATATTTCGTATTTGGTTTTAGATTTTGATAGGGAGAATATTTTTTAATGTATTCCCATTCTTCCGCAATATCAGGATTTCCATATTCACCCATCCAGCTTGCACCGGCTAATAATTTGTTATATCGGTACATATCCAGCAATGGCACCTGGCAAACTACTGCATTATATAAATCGGGTCGTTGCGTAAATGCAACTCCAACTAATAATCCGCCATTACTTCCACCCATAATACCAAGGTGTGGAGGCGAGGTTATTTTTCGAGTAATAAGATCTTCTGCTACAGAATGAAAATCATCATAAACATTTTGCCTTTTTTCTTTTAATCCTGCCTGGTGCCATTTCGGACCAAATTCTCCACCGCCGCGGATATTAGCTAATACATATACACCACCGTTTTCTAACCAGGCGTTTCCGATGGTTCCGGAATAAAATGGTTGTGAGGATGATTCAAATCCACCATATGCATATAACAAAGTTGGGTTTTTGCCATTATTTTCTATTGTTTTGGACGAAACAACAAAATATGGAACCATTGTTCCATCAGTGGATTTGGCTTTAAACTGTTCCACTTTATATTTACCTGCATCAAAGTATGCAGGTAATGATCTGAAAAGTTTTACACTATTATTACTTGCATCAGCTATATATAAAGAAGTTGGTGTAAGAAAATTTGTAAAATTGAAAAAATAGGTATCTGAAAATTCATCCGCATCAATTGTATAAATTGTTCCGAAATCGGGAGCATTTACTTTTTCTTTTTTCCAGTCGTCGTTTGCGAAGGTGTAGATATACATTTGACTTTTCACATTCGTTACCAGCGTTACAATCAATTTATTTTGTGTCGCAGATATACCTGAAATACTTGAAAATTCGTCGGGTCGATAGATTAATTGTATACTTTTATTACCTTTTAAAAGTGAAGTTAAATTCATACTTATCAAGTCGCCTTGTTGAAAGGTATAACCTGCAACTTCCCAATCAGATTTTAAAGAAACTATTAGTTGATCATTTAGCAGTGTATTTATATTACAATCCTGTGGTATATCAAGTTTTATTATTTTATTGTTTAACCATACATTTGTTTCGGTAGTATAAAAAGTCATGGCCCTGGTAATGACAGTATATTTCTTCTCACCATCACGCATCATTCCTCCCCAGGTTCCAACATCTGCCTGATTTCCTTCATAAATAATGGGAGCATCCTTTAATAAAGTTCCTCTTTTCCATAGTTTAACCTGTCGCGGGTAGCCTGAGGTTGTCATAGTTCCCTCGCCGAAATCAGATGCTACTATCAACGTATTTTCATCTAAATAACTTACACCTCCTTTCGCTTCATCCACAAAAAAACCACCATCAATAAATGATTTAGTATCCACATCATATTCTCTTGTTGTAACAGCATCGCCACCACCATTTGACAAGCTTACAAGAAACCTGTCGTAATTAGGATACAATCCTTCAGCGCCTTTATATACCCATTTAATATTATCTTTTGCAGCCATGGCATCTATATCCAATAAAATTTCCCATTGTGGATTTCCACTCAGGTAACTACCACGCATAGTACGTCGCCAAATGCCTCTTTCATGTTCTTTATCTTGCCAAAAGTTATAAATATATTCGCCTTTCATAGTTGGGTAAACAATTCGATCCGTAGAATTATAAATCTCTAAACTTTTATTATAAATACTCTGATATTCTTTTTGCTGACTCAGTATGTCGAAGGTTGTTTTATTTTGTTTAGTAACAAAATCCATTGATTCTTTGCTATCTACCTCTTCAAGCCAGAGATATGGGTCTTCTATTTGTGCCTTTATAGGTTGAAAGTATGTGAGGATTGCAAAAGCAATTAAAAAATATTTTTTCATAAAAATTTAGTTTATGGAAATAAAGATAGTGGATAATTTTAAAACGGCAAATTTGTTTAAGGGGTATCGGGTATCGGACCGGCTTCTTCTATGCCGAATGTCGATAACCTGCAGGCAATGAGTAATGAGTGATGAGAAAGGAGATTGATTTTCGATGGATGATTTTTTATACTCCTGACTAATGACTCTTGACTATTTGGTGAGTGGTGAGTGGGGAGAGTGCCTCTTCTAAGCCGAATGTTTTATATGATTCATTACTCATGGCTAATGACTCTTGATTAATTGGTGAGTGATTCTCCTAAGCTGAATGTTTTATTTGACTCATTACTCATTACTCATAATAATTCAAAGGTGAAATTTTTTCTATACTTGTTTTTCTCCAAAATTTCTAAAATCGACCTGGTATTTAATTGATTGTTTTTTAAATGCACCTGGCATTAAAAATGCGATGATCTTCATTAATCCTTTAAATTGGAATTCTTGTTCTGTTATATATTTTGTTTTAGTGGGGGATATTTTTTTAAAACTATTTTTAACAATGTTGAAAACGCCTTTGGCTTCATAGCTTCCGCTAAATTCATCAGGCAGGTTTCGGGTATTGATTGTTTCAATCATTTCAATTTCGCGTTTTCCCATTTTGAATTTCAAACGCGATTTAGCTCCAGCTTATCCGGGAGAGCCACTCAGGTGCTCGAAACTCTGTAAGCCTTCCATCCATTTCGACATATTGTAGGGGTTGTCGAATATTCCAATCACCTCATTTATGGGTTTGTTGATTTCAATTTCTGTGGAATATTTCAATTCAAATATTTTTTGTTTGATTTATTTTTATGAATGGATTGATACTTAATAATATCTCGCAATAAAAATGCAACTATTTTGGTTAAAGGAACATTAATGAAAAATTAAAGTTATTTGCTATAATCCAACTAAGCTTCTATAAATGATTTAAATCAGCAAATTGAAAATTGACATTCCATTAAAGGAAAATTTTGTCAGTGTAATAATGGTTTTTGTTCTGCTTCCGGTTGTTTAATTTCCAAATTTTCGATATGTTTCAAATGCTTATCGGTGCGCAGAAATTGCAATACAAACCACGCGATGCATATTAATCCGGCAAATAACAATAGCGTATATTCCCAGATGAATTGATTTTTCATGGGACCAATTATTTTCGCACCTGCTAAGCGGCCAAGATTGCCAATAGTCATATAAATTGTAAATTGGCTTGCAGAAACCTTTTTCCAGCAATATTGCATTGCAATAGCGAAGATTCCTATGCAGGCAAATACATATAATATCTGATAAACAAACATAAAACTCGCAATAAACCAGTTGTTACTCCATAATTCATTGAAAATAACTAATCCTGTAGTGAGGAATAGGAATGAAAAAAAATAAATATTCATCATACGTATTTTCCCGAATTTATCTATTAAAATTCCTCCGATAAGCATACCTGTAATTCCACCGATTAAGCTTGCAGTTGCAAAATATTGAGAAAAAGCCTGGTCCGTCCAGCCAAGTGCCTGAACAGTAAAAATTGGCAGAAGTGTAGCTATATAATTATAAGAGCCCTGGGCTACAAAAAGAAGAACGCCGAGTATAAGGCTATTGCGTAAAGTAAATACACTGTATAATGATTTGAAGATGACCGGCCAATTGGTTAATTGCATTTTTTCTGTCTCCGGTGAAGCGCCACCTTTGCTCCAGGGGAAAAATTTTTCACCGGGTCGTTCTCTTAAGCATAAAGGAGCCAGCATAATAAGAGCGACAATACAGGATAAAGAAAGAATTGCAGTATTGAAACCATATTGATTTAACAGCCAACTGCCAAGAGCTAATGAAGCAGATGAGCCAATAATTTTAGATCCCCACATAAATCCGTTTGCTCTCGCCTGTTGATTTGTCGGGATGATATCTATAGCCATTCCATCGGTTGCTACATCCTGAAATGCTCCGAAACAACCAACAGTAAATCCTGCAATGGTAAGTAACCATAAATTATTTAGCGGGTCAGGAACGAAAGCCATAAAAATAAAACTGGATATTAAGCCTAATTGTCCGATTAAAACCCAGGGTCTTCTTCTGCCCATCGGTAAAAATGTAAATCTGTCCATGAGCGGAGCAACCAGTATTTTGAAACTCCATGGAAGTCCAACTGCAGCAACAAAACCACCAATTTCCCCTGGTGATTTGCCATTCATGGCCATCCATGCCGGAATACCAAAAAATGCCATGCCTTCGGGAATGCCCTGAGCAAGGTATAATGCAATAAAATTAAAATACCTAAGAAAGGTATTTTCTGTGAGGGATGGGATTGTGTGGCGCACAATGGCAAAAATAACATACGGAGGGGAACATTTTTTGCGAAAATCATGTCAGATTTATTCAAAGGTTCGAAAATGAAAGTACAAGATGCAATTTGAAAACAACCTGACACATACAAAATGAACGCAATAATTTTAAACATAACTAATTATATTTCTTAAACGATTTAAGTTTTTAACCTTTGTTATTTTTTTATCCTTCTATCATTTCTGCTTCAAAAAGTGTTTTCAGATCTTTTTTAGATTTACTGCTTTCGTATTTAAACGCTGCAATTGTGAGTATATAAACAAATAACAACATGCCAATTGGCATAAAAAACCAGGGATCAAATGCTTTGTTAACAATTACATTTTTTGCTATAAAAAACAAACCGATCAATGCGCCGCTGCACCAGACAAATAAAAATACCAGGACAAAAATTTGCAATCTCACTTTTACTTTTATGGAAGTGCCCTGCATGTCGCGTTCAACTTGCCCGATAATTCTCGGTAAAAAGGAATTTCGGTATTTTATGATTCTCTTTATACTAAAAGTATAACCGGTTATTTTGCCTTCGTAAGGTTTTGCACCCCCGAAGCCAAAAAGGCCTGATCTGATTAATTTTTCTGGTTCAATAGAGTGGGCGAGGCGGGTTATTACTTCATCCTCTTTTAGGTTTGTTTTGAAGGTTAGAGTTTCTTTTGGTAGATATTTCATTTTTAAGAATTTATTAGTGGCTTATTTTAAGGATCAATTTTATTCGCATACATTACTTTTTATCATCTATTATTTTAGAGACGAAGTTTTTTTGGATTTTATAGCAAATGGCTTATAAAATTAATAAATTTCTTTATTCAACTTGTAAACGAAAATGTATAATTTTGTATCGTAATTAATAGTGAAATGCTTTATTTATCCATTTGATTTATTTATTCATAGCCTGAAAAATTTCCGAAAAGCTAATCCTCCAACCCCTTTCCACTTAAAATTTGTTTCAAATATTTTTCCACCCTTGCTTCCCTTGTTTTGGTTTGTTTTGCTGCTGAAAAATAAAGAAGATAAGCTCTTTGCCTGCCGGGTGTGAGTGCATAAAATGCGATTTTTAGGGCAGGCATCTTTTTTAATTTAATTTGAAACTCCTCGGGAATTTCGTATTCGGTCGTTTTTTTTAATGGGGCTTTTATACCTGCAATTTCTAATTCGATCGCTTCATAAATATACGCCTTTATTGTGCGTTCCAGCTTAACTACTTGCTGTAAACCCGTAAACCTGATCTGGCGTGCAACTTGCACATTCTTGGTTTGTTGAATAAGAATGCCTTTTGTATCTTTTAAAAGAACACCTTTGAAAAAAAGAAGTGCACAATAATCTTTGAATATATGAATTAATACAATGTTACTTTTTTTATAAGTATAACAAGGAACACCCCATTTCAATTCTTCTGTAAGATCACAATCGAGAAGTATCATTCTCAATTTATTAATTTCTTGTTGCCACTTATTGTTTTTATTAAAATAAAAATCAGTTTTGGAATTCATTTTATATTTATTAAAGTACATTAATATTAAATTACACCTTCAGTGATCCACGGAATCCTCTTGCTGCATAATAGGATTCTGCGCCATTGTGATATATAAAAACAGTTTTATAACGGTAATCACCAAAGAGGGCACCGCCCAGTTTTCTAATGTCTTGAGGCGTTATTATCCAACTTGAAGTTTTAGTATCAAAGTTTCCAAGTTTTTGTAATTCGCGGTACTGCTCTTCCGTTAACATTTCAATTCCCATGTCTGCGGCCATTTCTTTTGCACTATTTTCCGGTTTGTTTTCTTTTCTTAATTCCAGCGCCTCATGGTCGTAACAAATGCTTCTGCGGCCTTTTGGACTTTCTGGAGCGCAATCATAAAAAATATATTCCCCTGTTTTTTTGTCAAACGAAATAACAGCAGGTTCACCACCGGTTTGTTCCATTTGATCAAGTGACCATAATTTTTCCTGATTGGTTAAAAGTTTTGACTGCACTTTTTCCCATTCGAGATCTTTATGGCGTTTACGATATTTCTCAAACCGGATTTTTAACACGTTGAGAATTTCATTTTGTTGTTCCTGCGACAACTTCTTTTTGATATTATTTAATTTTTTCATTTCTTCGTTTCATTTCTTTTATCATATCAGGTAGTTATTGAGAGGAATTTCAGTTTAATTCAAAAATACAGCAACCTCGTTAATTGTTAATTATCTGCAGCGATATTTTTCATAATTAGTTTTCTGTTTGTTGGTCTTAAATACCAGGATATTGCTGTAAGAACCAATAATAAAAGGGGAGGGGCTATTTCACTTATTGTATGACTTAAGGCCATATGCGAATATATTGCACCCGACATTGTGAAGAAAAAGCCTGCATAAGCCCATTCCTTTACTAAGGGGAATTTGGGTATAAGTACTGCAATTACTCCCAAGATTTTCCAAACACCTAACAATGGCAGAAAAAAATAGGATATCCCATATTTATAATAAATTCTATTTCTGAATCTACTTTTAATAATTGTACAATTCCGCTTGATAAGAAACCTAAGGAAAGCCAAATTGTAGTTACCCAATAAATAATTTTATTTCGCTTAGTCATAATTTATTATTTTAATTTGTTAGCAATATTTTGTAATTGGTTGTGCGCCATATTTAAACCGTGCGCAAAAGGCAAGGCCAACATTTGATCTCTGAGTGTTATCGATCTGTAAACAATCTGAATAGTAAGTTTACTTGTGGTGTCTGTAAGTTTTTCAAATTCCAGAAATTCAAGTTGCACATCAAAGGGAGTATTTTCCATTTTAAAAGTTCGGGTAATTTTCTTTTCTGTTTCAATTTCATGTATAACGCCATTGGCCTCAAAAACTACGTTACCCAGAGCATCGGAGGTTTCAAATTGGTAAGATCCATGTGGTTTATTTTCAAGTTTCAGCACCTTTGTTCCCATCCATTGTTCAACAATTTCGTGTTCTACATATGCTTTAAAAAGTAATTCAACTGGAAGATCAAATTCTCTGGTGATCGTTAATTCCTGTTTGCCGGCTTCGGCGTGAATCTTTGTTTTACGTTCCATTATCTTTTATTTTTTCGATTTGTAATTTTTCATGACGGACTCCAGGTTATTAAACCTGTCGTCCCAAATTTTGCGAAATGGTTCAATAAATTCGGCTAATTCCTTCATTTTTTGAAGATTTAAATGGTAATAAATTTCTCTTCCGTTTTGTATTTGACCTAGCAGCTCGCACTCCATAAGTATTTGGATATGTTTGGAAACTGTCGGTCTGGCGGTATCAAAATTTGATGCGATGGCGCCTGCAGTCATGGTTTGGGAGGCTACCAGAAGCAGTATTGCCCGTCTTGTGGGGTCTGCTATTGCTTGAAAGATATCCCGTCTTAGGTTCATTGTGTAGCTATTTGGTTACAAATATATATGTAGTTATTTAACTACGCAAATTTTCAGGCATTTTTTTGAACTTTTTAGATCTGTAAGCCATCAATAATTTTGAGCTTTTGAATAAAATAAAGCGGAAGCGGGAGTGGTTGAATTTGGTTAGGTTTCTTTTTATCCCAATACTTAGAAAATAAATTTTTCAAATGTTTTAGCATTGAATTTATATGGGCCGGCATTGTGTGTTCCAAGCCATAGATTGCCATAATTATTTTTATAAATAGAGAAAATAGTAGTGTTAGATTTGCCATCCTCAATTGGATAAGCAGTTATATTGTTCCCATCATATTTCCAAACTCCTGCGTTATAGGTTGATATCCATAAAACATTATTATTATCTTTTGTTGCAGATAAATAAGCATCTAAATTACCATTTGGTTTATTGTCTAAACTACCAATCCCTTTTTGTCTGCTATAATTAAATTCACTTTTTTCGGGGATATCTGATGTGCTTTTAACGGTAGCAATATTTTGGTAGATATTATAACGAAATAAAGTATTACTGAACCAGAAATATCCGTCTTTATCCTCAATATTGGATCTAACTCCATTTGAGGGGCCATCACCAATTTCTATAACATCCTCTTCAGAAATCCAGTTAAAAAATTTCCCGTCATAACGACAAACACCTAAATTGCCTGTACCCAACCAGATATACCCTTTACTGTCTTTATAAATAGTGTAAACATCATAAGGACTAAAAGTCATATTCGGAAATAACGCACGGGGATAGGTAGCAACAAATTTTTCACCGAGGTTTGTTTTAGGGAATTGTAAACGATGCAAAATTTTTCCATCGTAACGGTAAACCAATCCGGAATCCTGTGCACCTTTGAACCACAGATCATCAGGGGTTAATTTCCACTCGTTATCTTCTTTATTGGAGATGTTTAAGGTTGTAAATCTTTGCCCGTCGAATTTGCTTATTCCGATATCGGTATTGAAATAAATATTGCCATAATTATCTTCCTCAATTTGCACAATTTTATTGTGACACAAGCCATGTTCTGTAGTAAATTGAATGAGGTTATTTCCATCATAGCGAAATACACCTTCTCCATTAGTACCAAACCAATAATTGTTTTTCTTGTCCTGATAAATAATCATGGTGCTTTTAGCAATTTCAGAAATGGTGTCGCCAGTTATCATAAAGGCAACCGAAGCAGAATTTTGATTGTTTAAATTCTCGTTGTCAATTTGAGCCGAGTTTTGACCGTTGCAGGAAGTAAGTGCAGTTAAAGTATAAAGAAGTTAAATCGCGTTTAAAGTGAAGGGTATAAATTTCATCAAACGTAAATTGATTGTTTTACTGGTTTATTTCTTATTTGATTTTTCGGATGATAGGATTCGTGTATTATCAGATTCTATAATTTTTAATGGAATTACAATGTTTTCCGTGCACTGTTATTTATTTTTTAATGCTGTTTCTATTATTCCCTTCAATATTTTCAGATCAATATCTTCTAATTTATTGATGTAGAGGCAGCCTGCGCCGGTCTTGTGTTTGCCAAGTTTAAGAAGCTCAGGCGTATGTTTTTTAATGTCAATGGTAAGATGCAACGATAAATTAGTTTTGCGGGGAGAAAATCCGATCAGCATCCAATCCACCTCTCTGCCGGATGCAGGGCTTTTATATCTTTTATTACCAAATCCGATAAGTGAACTGCCCCACATTTTTGGTTCTTCACCACTTGCTTTTTTCATCATTTCCAAAATCACAAAACTATCTTTTCGTTGTTGCTCATCCTTAACAGAATTAATAAAGTCCTCTACGCTAGCAGAGTTCTCTTTGGTTTTAATTTCAGCGAGTTTTGACTTTTTTGCAGGCATAATTTATTATTTTTAGTTGTCGATGATATAACACAAAAGTTCGGGCATTGTTAATTTTACTGTATCTACATGCCTTCAAGAATCCTGGTTACGGTCAAATATAGTAAAATTTGTAATTCCCGGCATTTAAAAAAACATGGGAGTAAATTTTATAGCTCTATTAACGAATACATGATGCGATTCATTTCATCTACATATTGATCTTCCTTCCCGGCTAAGGTCCATGCTAATACCTGGTAATATCTGGTTTTGCCCTCCATGAAGGCTATAGAATAAAATATATCCACGCCTTCAACCCGGCCTTTGATTGATAATAACCTTGCCGGCATATGGTTAACCAAAGTATCAATTACTTCCGATTTTTCGGCATTGGAAATACTTTGTTCGAAGGAGCTAATTATAAGTTCCGAATACCCATTAATATCATTTGCATATACATCTAACAGGTTGTTTTCGAGGAGGGCTTTTAGCATTTCATTTTTAGTTTCATCAATTACGATCACATAAAAGGATCTTAAAAGACTCTGGTATTGCAAAGATGCGTCTTCATTTAATTTGCTGCCTTCCTTCAAAAAAGAAGGTATTGTAAGTAAATATTTATTCTCAATTGATATGGTTTGTTCCTTGTCACCAAGTTGGCATGAATTCAAATACAAAAATGTAAGAAGCAGGAGGGTTAACTTTTTCATAGTTTGTGTTTATTTTGCGAAATTAGGATATTTTGAACTAATGCTATATTTTCTTTTATTGCATTAGAACTTTAAGTGTGTGGATCTAATCATTATATAACAATTTATAACGTACAACGTTTGTATGTTACTGATTTTGTTAATTTTAAAAGGTGAGCTAACGACCTACTTTCCATAAAACCTACTATAATAGTTATACCTTGGCACAATTTCAATAATTATTTGATATGTCAATAAATATAAAATTGGTTGAACGTAGTTCGGGAACCTGCGAATTGTGCAATAAATTAACTGCAATACATGAATATACCGTGAGTCCGGCTGCTGATGATCTGATTGAAAATCAGGTTGCGCTTTGTGATACATGTTTAAATGCTATGGTGGAAGGTGATAATGGAAATTATTGGAGATGTCTGGAAGGCAGTATTTGGAATCCTGAGCCAAGTGTTCAGGCATTGAGTTATAGGCTGCTTCAAACATATAAAGGGGAGGAGTGGGCTGATGGAATTTTAAATGCTGTTGAGTTGGATGAAAAAACTGTGAAATGGGCGCTGAGTTTTTTTGAAGTGTTGCCTGTTCACAGAGATGCCTTTGGCAATTTATTGGAAAATGGAGATACAGTAGTTTTAACGCAGGCTTTAAATGTAAAAGGTACAAGTTTTTCAGCCGCTAAAGGAACAATTGTAAAAAAGATAAAATTAGTATTTGATAATACAGAACAAATTGAAGGTAAGATAAATGAACAAAGTATTGTAATTCTTTGTAAATTTGTTAAGAAGGGATACTGATTTAAATTGGTTTTTTTGATGCATTTTAATTATTATGCTGTTGCCAAATATCTTGGGTAATAAATCCAAAATCGAAATCAGCAAATTAAACAAATTAATATAAACGATATATGTACTAAAAGGCTCTTCAAAGAGCTTCAAGCATACAAAGTTTCTTATTTTTTTGTGTTTTAAAAAGGGAAGGGGTTAATCCTGTTACCTTTTTAAATTGGTGTGAGAGATGTGCCACACTGCTATAGTGAAGTGTTTGGGCAATTTCGGTAAGATTGAGTTCATCGTAAAAAATTAATTCTTTCACTTTTTCTATTTTATTGATAATAATAAAATACTCAATGGTTATACCTTGTGTTTCGGAGAAAATATTTGCTAGGTAGGTATAATCATAATTTAATTGTTTGCTTAAATAGTCAGAGAAATTTGTTTTAGGCAATTCTTCAGCATAGTGAACCATTTCTATAATCACACATTTAATTCTTTCAATTAAAATTGCTTTTTTGTCATCCATCAATTCCAGTTTCGATTTAATGAGTATATTCTTTAATAGTTCCCGTTGATTTGGGGTGATAGTGTCCAATACATATACTTCTCCTAAATTTATGGTTACAAATTGAAGCCCTAATTTTTTAAACGCTTCTTTTACAACCATTTTACACCGGGTGCTAACCATATATTTTATGTAGAGTTTCATAATGTGTGCCTGAGAGGCATTTATTTATGAACGAGGATGCAAATGATGCACCAAAAATAGGTTGACTCACCCCAAATGAATTTAGTACTTCCTGTTTTTATGGGAAAAACTTTGCCCGATATAGGACTTATTTCTCATAAAAACTTTTCATTGAAGTAATAATCATTTAAAAGGCTTTCTGAATTGTAGCTGTATTTGTACGAATGGGGATTGCTTTACCCATTTCTGGAGTTGGGTTTTATGCCTTATTCTCCATTGTAATTTCGGTGGAGCAATCAATTACGAGGATATCTTTGACAGTTACGGATGTAATCTCCGCCAATTTCCCTCAAATTGCAAAGGAGAAAATACTATTGTAACTCGGTTTTTCAAATTTCGGCGCTGTAAATATCCTTTTAAGTTTTAACTGACGCTTTTTTGTTTAACAATTACCTGAAATAATGCGGGTTTACCTTTACTTAGTATATTGTATAAAAACATAATTAAAGGTTAACGTCGTTAGTTGAGCAATCTTGATTAATACCATGTTAAAAACCGGTATTTGCTACTTTTTGTAGGATAGGATTATGGTTCCAACACAATAAATATTTTTTACCATTTTTTCTTTAGTTTTTAATCCCGGTCTTCCTCTAGGTCATCGTGATTATCGCCTCCTAAGCTATAATAATTATTTTCTTCGTCTTCACTTCCAATATCTTCCTGTTCATCATCCAGCTCAGCACCCGGTACATCCAAGTCGTCTCCTGATTTAACCTCCTTAAAATCTTCTTCGTTAGCCTTTTCCTCGATATCAATTTGATCGGATTCTTTCAATTTTGATATATCTTCGGGATCTATATTTTCTTCCTCTATGTAGTTATTATAAATATCTTCATTTACCGGATATAATGGATAACCATCATTTTTGGCATTGGTAACTTTCCCGTCTTGTTGAAGCGGTTTAATTATATTGTCTTTTTTAATTTTCATTTTGAATATTTAAGTTTGTATTGCTAATTTATACAGCTTTTGATGGGTGATTAAGGAAATATTCTTTTACAAAAGCATGTTTTTGATTTTCTGTCATCTTATCAGCTGACCTGATTTCCATATTAATTTTATCGAAATTGTGGTCTGCCTTCAAAAGGTTTAACAGTTCAGATTTAGCCTCCGTAGGACCAAATAGCAACACTTCTTCATACTGTTTTATTTCTGAAGCTATTGCATTGTAATAGGCTGATTGCTCTTGTTCTTCCTTATGGTGCATAGCTTTTTCACCCTTATGTAAAATGTCTTGTTTTTCTTCGTGTGTAAATTTTGAATCAATTATTTTTGTTTCCATGTTGCCACTTGTAAGTGTCATCAGGTGTGCACTTGCATGGTCCATCCATATGCCGATTTGTTTTGTATTCATCATGCTATTTTTTAATGAGTTTGTATTAATTATTTACTTTTTTTGTATAGTTTGTAATAATATTTTTTAATGTTTTCTGCTTTTCCTCCCCTGATGCCAAGACCACATTTTAACCAAACCAAATAACTGCGTAAAGTTGCGGGTTTTACAATTCAGAATTGTTATATAATAAAATATAAAAGTTGTATGATTCACACATTCTGAACTATTACTTTAGATACGTGCAACAATAGTTCACTCAGTTTTGTAAACCGATATAGTCAGGGATTGGTTCAAAGCCTTAAATATTAAATTATTTTTCCTGTTAAATACTTATCAGGTGCTGGAAATCACCATAAAGCTTTACAAAAGTATTACGAAAGTTTTTCATTGAGTCTAAAAATTTATGTGGAGTGTAGCTTTTTCTACAATTATTTATTTCGCTGTCTATATGAAAATATTTAAAAATGATGTTTTGTTAATTTCATCGAATTTCCATTTTATACTGAATTAAAGAATAGCATTTGTTTTTTATCTTCTGCTTCAGTTAAAGAAAGCGGATCACCGGATTTCCAATTTATGTTTGAAATATGTATTTAAATAATCTGATATGGCTATTGCAAATGCATTTGCAAATTGAGTTCTGTTTACCTCACTGTTTCTGATTCCGGTGTAATTTAATTCCATTTGTACTCCATTAATATTAACTCCGGTTGCCTAACAGGTATGGTTTGCGGTTATATACTCCCCGCTGAAATAATTGTTAGTTGTGCCCGAAAAAGGTATTGTTTCGCGTGGAACGGTTAGGTAACTTAGGTTTGACAATAGTGTTCCAAAAGATGCAGGTCCTCTTAAAAGCTCTGCTTGTGTATAATTATTTACAATATTAATCGCCAAGTTTTTTATAGAGGTGAAATTGATATATTGATTTGTGTTTAAAATACTATCCGGCAGTTCTAATTCGTCATCTTAAAGTAAATATCCTAACTCAATTCTTTGAATTCGGTTGCCATAACCATGTAAGTCAACAAAAAATGTGTTGTTGTTATATTGTTGATTTGCAGAAATACGAGCAATATTATTAAAATCATGAAATTCATTTCAAGCTGTTTCTGCTTCGGAGTTCCCACAAACATCATCAGTTATATTTCAATTTCAGTCAAGTTTGTTATGCTTTAAGTGACAAATAATTTAGTATGGGTAGCCACCTGTTTGCGCATATAACGCATTCTTAATTTCCTAAGCTGTTTTAATATTAAAAATATCATTGGCATACAGAGGTTCATTACAAGTTTTATCAGAAATGGTTGCCGGTTCTAAATCACCTCCATGCGATACAGAGATAATAATTGGTAAAGAACCAACTTAGTATTAAATGCGGAATCCGAAGTAATTGGATTGCTATTCTGAATGTCTTGCTTATTGCAGGAGGCATTTTGAAATATAAAAAAAATATTGACATGCAGATGACTCAATTTATATGGAATGAAATTTTTCATCTTTTGAAATTTGAATGTAAAATTAATTAACATTACTGCCAGGCTGTCAGGGTATATTTTCAAACAATATTATAGCAGTTAAGAGCTGCCCATGACATCAGTTTGTTTCATCTGTAAAGTAATGTCGTGCAGTATCTGGAAAGTATTATCCCATATTGTTTTATTTTGCAAAAAGTGACAATATTGCTTAAAATAGTAACCTAAATACAAAGTGATCGCTGAAAATGCGAACAGCTATTCTATTGCTCAGGCGATAAAAATCAGCAATTACGCGATTAAAAAACAAAATAATTACAGGTATAAATTTATTTTTCGATTGGAAAACAAATAGGGCAAAAAATAAGTATTACCCCGCATTAATTCTTGCCATAAACGACAGCGAAATTATTCAATTCCCTTACATCGATAATTTTATACACGCGGTCCACCGAAACATCTTCCAACATAGGATTAAATAGAAACATCGTGAGAAATGAAGCTGTGTTTAATGCTTATATTTTGCGTGTAGTTTTTAGTAATCGCTCTTAAAATAAACAAAAAAAGTAGAACCGTTGCCGATAACGCTTTCAACTTCAATCTTACCTCCCTTATCGGTTAGCATTCTGTTTACAATATATAAACCTACTCCTGTGCCTTCAACATCAGGGTTTATTCTTGAAAATTTATCAAATACTGTTTTATGATGTATTTTATCGATACCTATTCCATTGTCGTTAATAGAAAGAACTACATAATCTGCCTTCTTCTCGGTAGTTATCAATATTTTTAAAGGTTCATCAGTTTTTTTATATTTAATGGCATTACTTAGAAGATTAAAAACAATGCTCCTTAAATTTTTTCGTGAAAACAGTATCTCTGATGTATTGAATTGGGTTTGTATGTCAATCCCGTTATTGTAGATGTCATTTCTTAAAGCAAGTATTACATCCTGAAATATATGTTCAATATTCAGTCGCTCATCTTCATTGGGTATCCTCGAATCTACTTTAATATGCGCAGTAAAGTCTTCCAGTAATGTTTTCATATTTTTGGAAGCTCTTGTTAGCGTTTCAATCCATGTCGTAAATTGTTCTGTATCCTTATTATTATATGCATCCATTAACTCATCTGCAAGTAATACAATTGTTGAAAGTGGCTGCCTTATGTCGTGGGATAATGTATAAAGTAAAGTGTCATGCTCGGCATTTAATCTTTCCAGTTCGTTTAAAATAGCAATCCGTTTTGTAATATCTACAAAAGTTATGATTACACCGTTAGTTTTATTTTCCTTTCTAATTATATAAGGCAAAATATTCATTTGGAACCACCTTTTGTCCGTTGTTTGAACTTCCTTTTCAAGAATTTCCCCTTTCGTAATTACTTCGTTTATATTTTCTATTAAAGTAGGATATCGAATATTATCTGATACGTCTTGAATATTTTTGTTAATATCAGCATTGGTCAAAGTAAATTGTTTCATAGCCGGGGGCGTAAATTTCCTTAGTATAAGATTGCCGTCTACAAATAATTGCGGAATAATGGTATTAGAAAAATAGTTCTCCAAGTCCTCATTCAAAACATCTAATTTGTTATCCGATACTTTAGGGATATCTTTTTCCACTAGTTATAAATTTAAATGTTTCAAAAATAATTTTGACAATATAAAAAGGTCTTCTCTAGTTCCGCAGAACGTCAGAGTTCAATAAGATAAGTTCCTCCATCTCACCCTCCAATGTTATCAAGCCTACAAAAGTAACATAATTTTTATAAGCTGCAAAGTACAACTGTATTATATGGAAATTTTAGATAATACAAACTGGCATCACATTTCAATTGCGGGTTTGGAGTAGGTAATAGAGCAGGAAGCTGTTGTTCGGTTGATAGTGGCCTTTGTAGAACAGATTGGATCAGGTTAGGTAGGTTGCGTTATTGCTGATTTTAAGGCGGAAGGTCGTTCTACATTTAATGCGAAGGTAGTATAAAAAAATGCATTTAAACGAGTACAAACGAATTGAAATCCCATACATCAACAATTTTTTACCTAAGAGGCTACCGAAGCTTCTTTCAAGTATTAAAACGTAAATCAGATAAAAGCGGAGAGGAGTTTAATCCTTATATTTTAGTGGTTGGCATTCTTTTGTAATGATTCAATAGTGAACTTAACAGCATCTAAATTACTTGTAGGATTAAATTTAAACCTGTTTATAAATTTAGAACAATCGAAATTATAGGGTCTATCAAATTGATACATCATTTCCGGCATTTCTCTCATTATTGGAATAAATAATCCCAATAATTTAAGACCCCACATTGGCAATACCATAACCTTATCGGATGCATTCATTACTGTAGCGAATAATTTAATCCATTCCCTTCCGGTAATAGCATTCATATCAACCGGAAGATTCCAAACCTGATTATATGCGTCAGGGGTATTGCCAAGAATAGCTGTGCCTTTTGCAAGATCAGGCGTGTAGCCCATCGTATGAATTACATCAGCATTACAAACCCATTGCGCTGTTTTACCTTTAACAAGATTATCATACACCAAATTCAATACTAAGCTGGTCTCTTTTTTACCCGGTCCAAAAAAGTCAGGTGACCTTGCAATGATGGCTTCAAGTTTTCCTTTCTCAACATTTTCTAGAATGTGTTGGTCAACAAATGCACGCACTTCTCCTTTTTTACTGCTGGGGCTTATTGGCGAAAGCTCGGTGATATGTTTTACGTTGTCGCCCCCTATGGCATAAACATTATCGAAAAAAACCAGTTTTGTTTTGTGGTTGATGCAATCTTCCACTACATTTTTAATCAAGGCAGGCCACTTTTCTTTCCATATTTTGGTATTATAGTCATATCCTAAGGTCAAATAGCATATTTCGCTTCCTTCAATTGCTTTGCTCACCTGACTTTTGTCAGAAAGGTCGGCCGGATATAAGCTATCGGTGTCATTTACCTTTTTCGGATTTCTACTAACAAGCCTTATGTCAGAAGTATATTGTTTTAATGTCTTTGCTAATTCTGTTCCGATTGCTCCTCCGGATCCTAATATTGTTTGCATAGGTATTGTTTATTAATTTATAATTTCTGTTATTTAGGTTGTCTTTCTATGCTGCAAACTATTTTATTGGAAAAGTTCCCTCATCCAAAACTTCTCCAATTCCAACCCCAGAGCGGGAATAGAGAAGTTTGTTTTTTCAAAGTTACCCTATATTCTTAAATATTCGAATCGTCTATAAGCCTTGGAACCGATTGCATTGTTGTGAAAGTTGTATAGGTATATTTGTTTAAAGCTGCTGAAACCTACAACTGCGATTTTTTAAATTTAATACCTCTTTGCTCCTCACAGCCTTTTTGCAAACTCAAATATTATGGTTTCTGTAAAGTAATTTTTGAACAGCCCGGTAAAAATTGCGCCGCTTTTTTCTAGCCCCGACTGCCGTGGAAACCCCCGCATGGTTTTGAATAATTTTTGGGGAGGGATAAAAAATGAAATCATAATCATTTTTGATGGCGGAAAAAATGGCGGGCGTTGCAACAGAAGGCGGGACCGAACGGTGGTAGGAACGCCGCAGATTGTGCTTCGAATTTTTAATAAATTAAATGTTGCAAGCATTTTGAGGTAAAGACGATTCAGCGCGAGTAAATTTTTAATTGTGTGTGGGGAATTCCAGATTAATATTTTATTTATAATATGTTTATTTTATTTTTTTTTGAAATAAAATGAACTGTAACAAACACATAAAAAAAAGTGGTAAACTGATTTATTACAGTTTACCACTTTAAATTTCCGGTAGCAATATTAGTTTGCTTCTTTTGTATTGAGATCTTCGCCTTTGGTATCTTTTTCTCCAAACCTCCATCCACATCTATCGTAATAATAGGTTTTAAATTTCTCCTTTTCCTCCGGACTCATGTGTTGCATTTTTTGTTCCATGCGGTTTCGCCAGAAGGAGCGGTCGTGCATTCCGTGTCCACTCCATCCGTGTTTACCCTTCCACGAATGGCGACCCATTCCTCCAAAACCGGTGAGCAATTTTCCGAGGGCGAGCAAACCTATTGCCTGCCAAAAGGTGATAACAGCGCCATTAAAAATTGTAGGTATTAACCAGTTCCATAAAAACATGGTGGCAAATCCCATGATGGTGACCATAAAAATTCCGGCAAATAACCAACTGAAACCTTTTTTAAATTTTTTGGTGAATCTCTGTTTATATTCAGCTTTGAATTCTTCCTGAAATTCATTTTTATATTTTTCATTCTTGTCCATAATAATTTTTTTTTAGTTTTGTTCTTTATTAAAAAAATCGTCGTACAAACCTTGTAGTTTTTCGCGCAAATGCAAAACGGCGTAACGTTTTCTGGATAATAAAGTATTAACAGAAACACCGGTTTCTTCTGAAATTTCGTTAAAACTTTTACTTTCCAATTCGTGTAAAATAAAAACCTCTCGTTGTTCTACAGGTAATTCACTTAAGGCTTCATACATGGTTTCCCAAACCATTTGACGTTCAAAAACTTCATCCGGATTATCAGATCCGTTAGCAGAAATAGCAGATATTCCTGAAAAATATCCATCCTCATCTTCATCGCCATAAGCAGCCGAAGTGTCAATAGATTCTGTTTTGCGTTTGCGATACCAGTCGATGATTTTGTTTCTGGTAACCCTATAGAGCCACGAAGCCATGTTCTCTATATTTTCCACCATACCGCGGTTTGAAGCTAACTGGTAAAATACATCTTGCAGAATGTCGCGGGCATCTTCCTCATTTGCCACGCGGGTGCGAATAAACTGCAATAGCTTTTTGCGTTCATTTTTAACCGCCTGTTCAATAATGGCATTTTGTTGCTGAGTCATTAAGTTGCCTAAATGTAAACTATCGTCCATACAAAATACGATGACGAATAGGAGTGCGAAGATATTTTAAATTAATGGAGAATGGAGAGGGGATTTGTTAATTTGATAATTGGTTAATTTGGTAATTTAGGCTCATTCTTAAGCTGGAAATTTGCGCTCAGCAGGATGCAAAAATTAACAAATTATTTCATTTTCAATTTGGTAATTTAGGCTCAATCGCAGGGTAGAAATTTGAGCTAAGCAGCATGTAAAAATTAACAAATTAACCAATTATTAAATCGACAATGTTTTTAACCATTCCGTAACCGCCTCCCAATAATAACCATTCGCCGGATCGCTGCTCCAGAGGGCTTTGGAGCCATGTGTTCCTTTGGTGTCGGGATAAAATTGGGTTAATACATTTTCGGGAAGATGTTTAAATGCCTTTTCGAGTGTACCTGCTTCTTTTTCTGTGGAGGTGATGAAAATGGGTTTTGTATTGTAGTTTTTAAAGTAATCGGCAGCAGAGGTTCCATCATCAAATTTTGCAATAGGACTAAATCCGATAACTGCTTTTACATGGTCATTATCCATTGAAACCTTTAAACAAAGGGTGGCCGAATAACTACTTCCCCATAAAATAACAGGTTGGCCCCAGGTATTGAAAGCGAGGTTTACACCGGCTTCAATATCGGGAATGGCAGATTGGTAGTTTGTCTCCTTATTTGCAGCAAGGGCGTTCGCGTTTGTTTTATTGTCGTGTGCTTCAATTGCACCGCCACTTCTTTGATCAAGTGCGAGGCAATTGTAGCCCATCGCATTCAATTTCGGTGCTATTTCGGCATATTCATAATTATTCATTTTAGCCTGATGGCACAACACAATTGCAGGGGAGGTGCTGTCAATAGAATACATCACAGCGCGCATGGTTAACCCGTCGGCAGAAGGAAATTCCATCGTATCCTGACGCATTCCGTTGACCGTTATGGGTTGTTGTTCGGGAACATCGGTAAGGGTTGCCTGGTTCGATTTATCCTTTTTTCCGTTGCAGGAAATAAAAATTGAACCTGCTACAATAAATAGTATAATACTTATTCCTTTCATCCTGGTTTTTTTGCAAAGATAGCACGCTAGCATTTTGTTAGGAAAGTGTAATTATTAAAAGCTATGTAAATAAATGGTTACCTTTGGAACATAAATAACAGTAAAATCGCGTTATTTCGGGTATCAGACATTATGCACTTCAAAACTCTTAATTCACAGCTTTTTCTCGTTTTATCCATACTCCTTTTAATTTCAGCACAAAGCTGCCGGAAGGATATTTTTGTTACTGATACTAATGCGAAACTACAATTCAGCGAGGATACCGTGCATTTCGATACTGTTTTTACCACCGTTGGTTCTATCACTATTCCCCTTAAAATTTTTAATACCTATAATGATCCCATTTCCATTTCTACAATTGAACTTTCAGGAGGAGAAGGTTCCCAATTTCGTTTAAATGTAGACGGGGAATCAGGAGTGGTTTTTCATGATATTGAAATTCCGGGAAACGATAGTTTGTATGTCTTTATCGAAGTAACAGTGGATCCAAATGCGGAGGCACTTCCATATATTATCGAAGATTCAATAATTTTCGAAACTAATGGAAATTTGCAGGAAGTGAAATTGATTGCACTTGGTCAAAATGCACATTTTCATTTTGGGGAAATACTTTGTGATACAACCTGGACAGATGATCTTCCGCATGTGATTATAGGTTCTGTTTTGGTGGATACCTTGTGTACGCTTACTATTACGGAAGGCACGAATATTCACATGCACGGAGGAAGTTATTTTTATGTTTTAGGAACATTGAATGTAATTGGAACAAAAGATAGTATTGTTACTTTTCAGGGCGACAGGTTAGAAGATTTTTACAAAGATGTTCCCGGTCAGTGGGAAGGAATTTATTATTTACGTGGTAGTTATGCTAACACCATGATCTACACAGAAATAAAAAATGCAAACGACGGAATTGCGCTCGGATACAGCACTACACCTGATCTAGAATATTATAAAGATTATTTACCCGAACTCACAATTTCCAATACGAAAATCTACGATTGTCAGAATAACGGATTGCTTTCACTCAACAGTAAAATAAAAGCGACTAATGTTTTGATCTATAATATCGGATTGAGCAATTGTGCGTTATTTATGGGGGGAGATTACGATTTCAGACATTGCACATTTGCGAATTACAGCTCCACTTATCTTGCACATCAAACTCCTATTCTCGGAATATTCGATTATTTTTCTTTCAGTCAGGATATTGTGATTTCCGATGAACTTACTAAGGCAAATTTCACCAATTGTATAGTGGAAGGTTCTATTGCTGAAGGGAATGAAATTGTGATCGACACCTTAACTGCAGGCTCTCCATTAAATTTCAACTTTGATTTTTGCATATTGCGCACCGATATTAATGAGGATCTGCTCAACGATTCGAATTGTTTCTTCAACCAAAACGCAGCTTTTGCTAATATTGGGGAAAGAAATTATTGTCCGGGTGAATTTTCCCCCGCCTTAAATGCTGGTACAGTTATTCTCACTGACCCTGTTTTTGATGATATCAGAGGTGAATTGAGACCTTTTCCCGGCACTTTGCCCGACATCGGAGCCTATGAAACCACCGCGGAATAAGGGAACACATCAAATCTATTTTAATTTGTTAATATCTGCTTGGTTGATTAGGGAGAGGTTTCCTATATTTGAATACATTTTTTAACCTAAACTCACAACTATGTTCAAATTTAACATTACCCATCAGGAGTCATACTCCCGTGGTGAATTATTATTGCGATCCTTTTTTGGATGGCTGTATATTCTGATACCACATTTTTTACTGCTCATTTTTTATGGTATTTGGGTTTCCATAGCGCAATTTGTTGCATGGTGGATCATTTTATTTACCGGAAAAACCCCGGAGTTTTATTATACTGCAATGTTGAGTTATAATAAATGGGGTCTTAGACTCATGGCTAGATTGTTGAATCTATCTGACGGGTATCCATCATTTGGACCAAACGGCACGGATGATAAAACGGAATTGCATTTCGACCATATTCACATCGGCAGGGGTCAGTTATTATTGCGATCTTTTTTTGGGTGGATATATGTTGGAATACCGCATATAATTTGTTTGTATGTGAGAATTATTGCAACTTATTTTTTGATATTTCTGGCATGGTGGGTTGTACTCTTCACCGGAAAATATCCTGCGGGTTGGCATAAATTTAATGTGGGCACTTTCCGATGGGCAACTAGGGTAAGTTTGTATTTAAGTTTCTTCCTGGAGATATATCCTCCATTTAGTGGCAAATCGGAAGAAATAGAAGAGGCAGATAAACCGTTAGACCAAGTTTGATATTTAATTAACTTTATTAAATAGTTAGGAGCCGGCAGAAATATTTTGCCGGTTTCTAATTTTAAAGTGCTGATGAACGATTTGATTTACAATAAACTCCGCCATTATTGTGCATACCAGGAGCGTTGCCATGAAGAAGTACGCACGAAATTATTGTCACTTAAAATTTATGGAAACAACCTGGAGGAAATTATAAATAAATTAATTGAAGATGATTTTTTAAATGAGGAACGTTTTGCAAAAGCATATGCCGGTGGAAAATTCAGAATTAAAAAGTGGGGTAGGGGGAAGATTATCAATGAACTGAAAAAACGAAAGGTATCTGCTTATTGCATTAATAAGGCTATGCTGGAGATAGGGCAGGAGGATTATTTATTAACCCTGAATAAATTAGTATCTGTCACATTAAAAAAATATAAAACAAATAATGATTTTGAGACTAAAAATAAAGTAACCCGCTATCTCATTTCACGCGGCTATGAATCGGAACTCGTTTGGGATTTAGTGAATAAAAAAAATTTGGATTAAACAGCGGCTCTTTTTTAACCCACAATACGGATGAAAAAATTAGCCACGAATAAAAAATTGATTTTCTAATACAATCAACCTATGACTGTTCATTTGTGCATTCGTGGCAACCTTTTTTAACCCACAATACGGATGAAAAATTAGCCACGAATAAAAAATTGATTTTCTAATACAATCAACCTATGACTGTTCATTTGTGCATTCGTGGCAACCTTTTTTAACCTACAATACGGAGGAAAAATTAGCCACGAATGCACGAATGAACAGCCAAAAAAAAGATAAATTGTGTTATTTACTTGTTTTTAATTCGTGCACCTGCTCACGACTGTCAGGTTCGAAGCAACCTTTTTTTAACCCACAACACGGATGAAAAAATTAGCCACGAATGTACGAATGAACAGCCAACAGAAAGATAGATTGTGTTATTTACTTGTTTTTAATTCTTGCACCTGCTCACGGCAGTCAGGTTCGTGGCAACCTTTTTTAACCCACAATACGGATGAAAAAATTAGCCACGAATGCACGAATAAAAAATACCAAAGTAAATTTTAGAATACAAATAACCCACCCTTCGGCTGTTCATTCGTGCATTCGTGGCAACCTTTTTTAACCCGCAATACGGATGAAAAATTAGCCACGAATAAAAAATTGATTTTCTAATACAATCAACCTATGACTGTTCATTTGTACATTCGAGGCAACCTTTTTTAACCTACAATACGGAGGAAAAATTAGCCACGAATGCACGAATGAACAGCCAAAAAAAAGATAAATTGTGTTATTTACTTGTTTTTTATTCGTGCGCCTGCATGACGGCAATAAGGTTCGTGGCAACCTTTTTTTAACCCACAACACGGATGAAAAAATTAGCCACGAATGCACGAATGAATAGCCAACAGAAAGATAGATTGTGTTATTTACTTTTTTTTAATTCTTGCGCCTGCTGAAGTTAGCAGGCAGGTTCGTGGCCCCTTTTACCTGTTTAAATTAAACCTGATCATTTTATCAATATTGTATAATCTTCAAATTAAACCTGACGAATATAAAATAAAAAACCCGGCAGTTAAAAAACCACCGGGTTGCTAATTTAAATATGTAAACTGTTATTTTGTAATCTGAATCTTCTGCATCACTTCTTCAGCTCCGTTGGTAATACTTACAAAGTATAAACCAGAATTTAAGGAGCTTGTATTTAAAGTGGTTATATTAGACCCTTTAGAAATATTAACGTTAATTTGAGGTATTACTATTCTACCGGTAATGTCACGAACTGTAAGAATAGATTTAAAATTTTCGTTCGCAGTAATATTTACAGTGATCAAATCAGTGGCAGGGTTTGGATATAAACTTACTGCATTTATTCCTTTGAAATCAGCAATTGCAACTGATAAATTTAATTGCTCTTCTTTAACATTTACATCTGCGCAAGTTCCCACTGCAGTTAAAACAACATTAAAGGTGCCGAGATCAGTATAGGTATAACTTGGATTTGGATCGGTGCTAAAATCAAGATCTGATAAAGGATCACCAAAATCCCATGTATAGGATACTGCATTGGAAGAGGTATTTGCAAAATTTACGGTTAGTCCTGCATTATCGTAAGTAAAGGATGCAATTGCAGGAGCAATTGTTCCCGGCACTTCACCATAATTTGTATTTTGGGGATCCCAGTTTGCCCAACATGAAGTCCAGTTTAATAATCCGAATGCGCCGCGATATGCAACATTATTAAATCCTGCTAATTCAGGAGCAGCAAATGATGCACCTGTTAAAAGTGGAGATCCTGCCAAAGGCACACAATTAGGAGAGGTAACATTATATGCATCTGTTAACATAAGATCACTGCTCAGATCATAAATGGTATTATTATAAGCAGGAGTATTAAACCATGCAGCAGCGTCGAATGTACTTCCTACCGCAACTTCAAAATCATTATTGTGACCTGCAATAATAGTATTTTGTACTTTAAGTGTATTTGCAAGAGCACTTGCCTCACAAAGAGCACCATCTATCATTAATCCACTTGGATAACCAACTATTACGGAATTAAAAATATCTGTTGAAGTATTTCTGCGTAAATGTGCACCGCGTTTATAGTTTACATTAATGATGTCTCCCTCATTTTCAATTGCACCAATAATAGTAATATTACTGAATGTCGGATTTGTTTGTGGAGAATTTGTACTTCCTGTTGCATCATTATCACTTTCAAAACCATTTGAACCTGATACGTCAGCAAAATTTGGATCGCGTTTCACCAAACCGAATTGTATTTTTCCTGAAAACCCAAAATCAGTATCAAAATCATCATCGTAGGTATTGTGTCCAATCAAATAATTTCCATTTACTGTTCCACCAAAAAATTCAAATGCATCATCACCTGATCTGCTTACCATGATGTGATCTAAAATTGTACCGTTACCAACTCCTCCACAAGTAAGGCCATTGATCTCGTTTCCGGGAACAAAAGCAATACCGGGATATTCAATACGAACATACGTAAGCTCACCTGAATTATCGAAAGCATTTACACCTCCGTAGGAACCATCACCTTCGGGTGTATCAACACCACCTTCAATAACAGCAACTCCACCGGGAACATTTATTGGTGCATCACCTAAAATAATTAATCCACCCCAATCACCATAATTTCTGGTTCCTTCGGCTTGGTTACTTGTAAATACAATTGGCTGATCAACAGTTCCGTTTGCATAAATTTTTGATCCACGTGTTATGATCAAAGTTCCTTTAGTGTCTTTGTCGCCACGTATAATAGTACCCGCTTCAATATTTAAAGTTGCACCATCTTCTACGTAAACAAAACCATTTAAAATGTAAACCGTATCGTTCACGAGATTACGTGTTATTCCAGAAATTTCTCCGGCCAAAGTGTGGGTAGGTAATTGTGCGTTAGTTGATGCTGTAATAAACAGCATAATAAGAATTGTTAATGTTAATTGCATTTTTTTCATAATACTAGTTTTAAAATTTATAATTAATAGATAATGATACTTTAGCACCACCGTCGATGCTTCGTATTGCGTTGTCAATGGTTTCATCATATTTTCCGTCTTCATCCAGGTCCTGATAAAAAATGGCATTTTTATTTAACAAATCGCCGATATTAATTTTTACCGACCCTTTTTCCTTTAAGAAGGGTATTGAAACCTGAGCATCTAAAAGTGGTCTCGGATTTTCATAAATATTGTCGTATTGTGCATTTCCATATTCAGAAATTCGACGTCCTATCTGATTAAATAATGTGGTAACAGACAAACCGTTATTTGGATTGATATAAGTAATCCCGAAATTCATAACATAATCTGATTGGCCTTGTAATTGTCTTTCGGAAGTGCCTGCCAGTGCAGTATCTGCAATATTCAATAAAGTATTGGAACGGATAAGTGAAAGATTTGTACTAAATGTAAATTGCTCCAGAACTTTTGCATTGCGATTAATAAATCCTAAATTTTTCCTCAATTCAAATTCTACTCCGTACACTGTTGCCAATGAATCGTTTACCGGTTTTAATTCGCGGGCTGTTCCAAAAAAGAAACGCTGTCCTATCGGATTAATAAATCTTTTATAAAATACCCCGGCAGAAATAATTTGTCCCGCACCAAAAAAATGTTCAACCTTAATATCGCCGTTATAAATATCAGTTGCGAGTAATGATGGATTTCCAATTATACTTGAATTAGTTTCAATATCATAAAATCCAAAAGGAGCTAATTCTCTTAATTCGGGACGAGCAACAGTTTTATATCCCGAAACACGAATATTGGATTTTTCATTCAATGCATAGGTAATATTGATGGAGGGTAAAAGATCAAATGGTAAACCGAGACTATCCGTTTCTGCAGAATTCACTTCAATTGGTTCCGGATTTGGATTTGCAGTATATTCGAAGGAACTTAAGGTTTGTACGAAAAACTCTGTGCGCACACCCCATACTATGCGCAGATCTTTACCAACCTTGTTATCTAACATAACATATAAAGATTTATTTGTCTGCTGCGCAGTGTAACTATCAGATGCATTAGTGGTTTCATCGATATAAAATAAACTATCGGAAAAATTTTCAGGTGCAAATTGTTCTGCGGGCGACATTGCAACGATTGCAAAATAATTTGGATTAAAAAATATTTCATTTGAGGTTGCAACACCCATACTACGTGCGTCAAATACACGATCTTTTAACATATAGCCTCCTCCAAAACCAAAGGTTTGTTTGGTTTCACCGATAAGAAAAGGGTAGGTAAGATCTAAATTGGCAGAATAGGTTTGTTCCTCCATATAAGAATAAAAAATACCCATATTATCAGGTGATGCAAATGGGGAAGGAGAGGTTTGAAAGGAAGTATCTCCATCAAATGCAGGTGTAATATTTTTCAAATAATTTACCGTTCTGTAATTAGGTTGATCGCGAACCAGGGTATTCACACCAAGACCCCATTTCGCCCTTAATTTGGAACCCGGTAAATAATGATCACCACCTAAGATGGTGGAGAATAATTGATTGGAGCTGAAATAATAATATTCATTTTGCACATATGCAGCTTTGGAATAATTAATTCCACTTCGCATGGTGGTAATATCCGTGGAGTTTACGGAATAAGAATTTTTTAAAGTGATTTTGTTGTTGTCATTTGCTTTGAATGACAGATTAAGTAAACCTCCCCATAAAATATTATTTTTATATTGATTATCTTCGTATTCATATATCGGTGTTGTTTCATTATCAAAATCTTTGCGTTCAGAAATATTTGTTACATAGGAATTATTGTAAGTTAAAGCGCCAATCAATCCAAATTCACCTGCTCCTTTAAATTTTTTAATAAGTCCACCTGATAATTGGTAACTCTGGTCAACCGGAGCAGAAGGATTGCTAAATGCACCCCAAGGCGAAAATTCTTTTCCGAGATTTGCTTTTTCTACTAATGGAATATCAACAAATTCGTCGCGTGTTGAAGGAAATGCAGCAGGAAGTTGTCTAATTCCATCATCAATTCCCAACCAGTCGGTTTTTCCTCCGGTATAGGTATAATATTCTTTAAAAGTGCTTAATGTATTATATCCGGCACCGGCTGAAATGGAAAAAAAGTTTTGATCGGGGATATCTCTGGTATTCATAGAAATGATTCCACCTGCAAAATCTCCAGGTAAATTCGGTTGTGCCGATTTATATACAATTAAGTTATCCAACATAGCAGATGGAAACAGATCAAAAGCAAAGGTTTTTCTGTCGGGTTCTGTACTTGGCAATAAATTTCCGTTAACCAAAGCGAGGTTATATCTGTCGCTTAATCCACGTATCACCACAAATTTTTGATCAACTATAGAAGTGGCACTCATCATTTTTAGGGCGTCACCGGTAGTTTTTGCAGGTGAACGTGATATGATATCCCTTGATAATACTTCGGATGGACCTATATTTCCTTTCTGAATGGTTAATACGGCATTAATCGTTTCCTGACCCGGTTTTCCTTTAATTACAAGTACAAGTGAATCACCCAATGCACTCTTAAATTCCGTATTCAAAACAATATCGACAGTTGTAACTTTGTTACTTTCTACACTAATTGCTTCAATAATTTTGGTCTCATAAGAAACATAGGTAATCTTGATGGTATATAAACCTGGATTTAATCCGGAAATATTATACCTTCCATCTATATCGGTTCCTGTAATAAATCCGGGAGTATTTTCAACGTTAACAGTTGCACCAATTAACGTTTCAGAATTATCTCCATCAATTATTACTCCCGCAATGGTTCCTGTTTGAGCAGAAAGGGAGGCTGAAATACCTGAAATCAGTAGGAAAAATATTGTTTTGATGTTCCTTAACATGGCATGTATTATTTACATACAAAGAACTCGCTTTAATGTTACCTAATCTTTAATGTAACATTAGTTAAACATAAATCCAATGTAAACAAAAAAGCCTTCCGAACGAATCCGGAAGGCTTGCAATCATACTGCAATTAACATTTTATTTACTTATTACTAACTCTTTGGTAACATTAACATTTTCACCTTTAACATTTACCAAATATATTCCTGATTCTAAATTGTTTACAGAAAGGTTGATAGTTGTGAATCCATCAACACTGATATTGTTATTTTCATAAACAATTTGTCCAACCATATTTACGATAGAAATATTCACTGTAGCATTAGCTTCAATGGTTAATTCCACATTTTCAGAGGCTGGATTTGGATTGATCTGAATTAAATTCTCATCCACTATAACATTATTTTCAGCACGGAAAGGCAAAGTGGTGAAAGAAATAAATGCTGTTGGAGTAGATGTGCCACCACCACAATTTGTAATTATGCGTACTTCATAAATAGAAGAAGCAAGTAAACCCGTAATGGTTCTTGTAGTTGTAAATACAGCCGGAAGTGTTATCCAAGGTTTTACTGGATTTTTGCGATATTGAACTGTATAATTATTTGTAGCACAAACATCAGCCCAGTTAATAATTGCAGAACTTGCAGTTATACCTGTTGCAGTGATACCAGTAACTTGTCCACAAACTACTGTTGAGCTAGTTTTTTTAGCCCAAGCGCTTTTTTCGGAAGTAGCACATTTTGATCTAACCTGGAAATCATAAGCGGTACTAGCTGCTAAACCTGTAAATGTAAAATCTGTTGCAGCACCAACATTAACCGGAGATGAATAAACACCACCTGCAATTCTAAAACGCACTTCATAAGTTGTAGCACCTGAAGCTGCTGTCCAACTAACTTTTGTACTGCAATGTGTTATATTTGAAGCAATTAATGCAGTTGGTTTTGCAACAGTAACATCATTTACAGTGTATGTTGCAGAAACGGAACAACCATTACTTGTAACAGTAACTGTGTATGCCCCTGCTGCTAATCCTGAACGGTCTTGTGTTAATGCACCGTCATTCCATAAATAAGTGTAAGTTCCAATTCCACCTGCAGGAGAAATGTCAATAGAACCTGTGTTAGGACAAGTCATATTACTAACTACACCTGAAACGGTAGGATTATTATTTATTCCAGGAGTCGCATATGCAGTTGTTTGAGGATTAAAATTAACCCATGATTCATCTGTCCAGTTGTCGGTTGTAGAAAATGCACCTGCATAACTAGTTGCGGTAAAGAATGGATCACTTAATAAACCTGCAAAATAAGTTCCAATTGTTGTTGGAGCAGAACCTGCTGTTGGACGAGGATCAGGATTTGATAAATTAAAAACATCAACCAAACCTACACCTGAATTTAAAAGTATAGTTTGATTTCCATTGGATGAACCATATGTATCAATATTAAAACCTACATCACATGTGGTGCAAAGATAATCGTCACTGTGCCCGGAAAGAATATTGTTTTTGAATTGTAAATTATCAGCAGCAGCATTTAGGGACGTATTTGTTCCTTCAATTTTAAATCCTGCTTCCGGATAACCCATGATAATTGAATTATAAATAGAAGTCATGGTATTTCTTCTTTGGTGAGCACCTCTTTTATAATTTACATTTATAACATCACCGGTATTTACTTTAGGACCTGCAATTGTTATATTTGAAAACAATCCTCTTGAAATAGGTGTGTTACCTGAACCTGTTGCGTCATTGTCTGATTCAAAACCATTAGAACCTGAAACGTCGGCAATATTTGGATCACGTAAAGAATAGCCAAACTGTACTTTTCCAGAATAACCGAAATCTGAATCAAAATCATCATCAAATCCACGGTAAGCAATCAAATACTTTGCATTAACTGCACCACCGAACCATTCATAAGAATCGTCACCTGAATAAGAAACCTGAATATGATCAATTGTAGTTCCTGAGCCAACTCCACCCATGGTTAAACCATTGATTTCGTTGCCCGGTACAAAAGGAATACCTGCAAATTCGATACGTACATATTGAAATGTTCCGCTGTTATCTGCTGCATTTGCACCACCATAAGTACCATCTCCTTCCGGAGTGTCAACACCACCTTCAATAACTGCACTTCCACCGGGAACGTTAATTATGCCTTCCCCTAAAATGATAACTCCACCCCAATCTCCGTAAGTTCTTAAACCAGCCGGCTCATTTGAAGTGAAAACAATTGGCTCGCATGCCGTTCCCATTGCCATAATATTTCCAGTTTTGGTAACAATTAAGCTTCCTTTCGAAGCTTTATCACCTTTAATAAGTGTACCTGCTTCAATGGTTAATGTTGCACCATCTTCAACATAAACAAAACCACTTAATAAATAAATATTGTTTTTGGTCCACGTTGTGTTGGTCGTTATTTCACCGGTTACGGTGATAACCTGAGCTTGCATCGCGGTGAAACCGATCGCGATGGCCAGAAAACCTAGTAATAATTTTTTCATTGTTTATTGCTTTTTTAATTATGAATTAATGAGGGCAAAAGTAGAAGTGCAGTATTAATACCGTAGTGTTATTACATTATAATAATCTGACTAAATGGTGAGTTAACTGTAAACTCCAATGCAGAATTTAATTGAAGTGTTAAGTAATTATAAATTTAATGCAATTTTTCAGAAGGGATTTGGCTACAATTGCTATATAACCCTTTTGTAGGAATAATATTTATGCGGAAGTCATAAGTTAGATTTTTGGAAATTGGCACTTAGAGTTTACAATAAGGAAATATTAAAATAAGATTAAATACGCATTTTAGCTTTTCTTAAGGCAGCTTAACAATGTTTCAAGCAAATAGACCTTTTTATTGCGGAATTTGAGAATTCAATATTGGAATACGCCCTGAAATTAAATTTTGACCTATACCAATTGTAACTCACCAACCAATTGAATACATGCTTTTTTAATTTCCTCCCTTACGGTGCGGAAATCCGTAAGTATTTCATCGTAATCGCTTGATTGAAGCGGATTTCTAAAATTGAAATGTTTAACGGATGAGGATGCCTCCTTCCCGGCGTTTGTATTCCTATTGATAAAAATTGTAACGTCTGCATTTATTGCAATTTTTGACAAGTTAGTGGATTCAAATTCAATTCCATCCTCCGATAAAACCTGCTCTGCAAGTGGATGTATTACCCTGTTTTTACCGTAAATTGTTACTTTGATCTTGTTTTCACTGTAAAACCTCAGGTATCCACTCATGATCTCCGCCAACCCGTAGGTGGAATCACTAATGATCAGAATATGGATATGACCGTTCATGTTTAAGTATATTAAATTAACAACAAATTAATAGAACTGTTGATTTATGCATGTAAAAATAAAATTATAATACTAAATTGCAAACTCAATTTTAATTATTAATCACAGAGCATCGATGTTCAGAACTCAATTTCCGGTTAATCCGCTCATATCAGCCATTGGGCCTGTATCTTCTGTTTTTTTAATAGGATCCTGTTTTTCGGAACATATTTCTCAAAAACTGTCAAATAATAAATTTGATATTTTATCAAATCCCTTTGGCATACTATTTAATCCTGTTTCAATTGCCAATGAACTGAGGCGTCAAATGAAAGGTTCCTGGGTGCAACCAGCAGAAATATTTCAAAATGGCAGTTTGTTCAGAAGTTTTGATTTTCACAGCAATTGTGCACATCCTGATAAAGAGGAGGCCATCAGGCGGATGAATGAAGCTATTCGGAGTGGGAAGATATTTCTGGATAAATGTTCACATCTGGTAATTACATTTGGTACATCACTGGTTTATACTTTAAAAAGTTCAGGCAGGGTAGTGGCAAATAATCATAAAATGCAAACTTCCTTATTTGAAAAAAAACAATTGTTATCCGAAGAAATAGTTGCGGATTGGTCGGACCTGATCAGGGAAATAAAAATAAAATACCCGCTTCTGCAAATTATTTTCACTTTAAGTCCCGTTCGTCATATAAGGGATGGTGCTGTGGAAAATGCATTAAGTAAAGCTGTTTTATTGCAATCGATTCACCAACTCAAAAATAATTTCCCCAATATTTATTATTTCCCTTCCTACGAAATTATGATGGATGATCTGCGCGATTATCGGTTTTATAGTAAAGATATGATTCACCCAAATGAAGTAGCAATTGATTATATCTGGGAAATTTTTAAAAAGGTTTGTATCGAAGAAAAGTGTAATATCTTAATGGATCAATTAGAGCAAATTCATACAGCCATGTTGCACAAACCATTTTTTCCGGAATTAACAGAACATAGAGATTTTAAATTAACTATGTTAGAAAAAATTGAAAAATTGCATAATGAATTCCCACGAATAAATCTCAACACAGAACGAAATTATTTTTCGTAAAGCAATTTGAAAAGTCGCAGATAATTAGCAAATTGTTTAATTAGGAGATTAGCAAATGGAACAGCCGTAATTTCGTGTATTAATCAAGAGTAAAAGTATCCGGTTATCATAGCTCTACTCATCACTCATTACTCATTTCTCATTGCTTGAATGTTTCTGAAATCTTATCCCGATACGCCCTCAATCCTCCTCAATCAGCGCATCATTTATAATTGTTCCCGGCAAAACCTTCTTGCCCTGTACTCCCAATTTTCTCAATTTTTCTGCCTGACCTATCAGGTTTCCGCTTCCGTCTTTTAATTGTTTCATTGCCTCATCATAACTTTTTTGTGATCTGCCAATATGATCACCAACGTCTACTAAATTCTCTACAAATCCTACAAATTTATCATACATGGCTGCACCTCTTTCCGCAATGGCGACAGCATTTTTATTTTGTTCTTCCTTTTTCCAAATTTCTGAAATAAGTTTTATTGCCGCAATTAAATTTGTTGGCGAGATTAGAATCACTCTTTTTTTATAGGCATAATTCCAAAGGTCAGCATCCTTTTGAATTGCCAATAAATAGGCAGGTTCAATTGGAACGAACATCATTACAAAATCCAATCCTTTTACAAACTGCGAATAATTTCTTTTATTTAATTCATCAACGTGATTGTATATGGCAGCAATATGATTTTGCAGTGCCATTTTTTGTTCCGTTTCCTCCTCCGAAGAATTATATCTTTCATACGCACTTAAAGAAACTTTACTGTCAATTATCACCTTTCTTTTATCGGGATATAACAAAATAAAATCCGGTTGCATTTTTTTACCATCATCGTTCATTATCGTATTGCCGGCTTCGTCTTTAATAAATTCTTGTTTGAAATATTCTCTGCCTTCTGTTAATCCGCTTTGTTGTAAAATATTTTCCAATATCATTTCTCCCCAGTCTCCTTGCGTCTTTCTTTGTCCCTTTAATGCTTTTGTAAGATTATTAGCCTCTTCGCTTATCCTTTGATTTAAAACAACCAAATCTTTTATTTTTTCTTCGAGTGAGAATCGCTGTTTATTTTCTTTTTCATAAGTTTCTTCTACTTTCTTTTTAAAATCTTTAATGTCATTATTCAGTGGTTCTAAAATTAATTTAATATTTTTCTGATTTTCTTCTGTAAACCTTTTGCTTTTATCCTCCAAAATTTCATTGGCAAGATTTTTAAACTGGGAAGTATATTTTTCTCCTATTTCTTCGATCTCCTTTTTAATGGTATTATTTTTCTCCTTAAGCACTTCATTTTCCGCAATTAATCTCTGTGTTTCATTTTTCAATTCATTATTGATAGTAAAGCTGTTTTCAAATTGAGCCCTTAGTGAAACAAAATCGGTTTGTATTTTTTCAAGGGATGTTTGGGATGAGGAAAACGCAAAATTAATTTTATCCTTTTCTTCCAGAATTCTTCTCAATTCAGTTTCACTAATTGAAGCGATGGTTTGAAGTTCATTTACCTTTTGCTCTAAAAACAGTATCTTGCTTTCAGATTGAGTGAGCTGATTGCGTTTGTCTTCTAGGTCGCTGCGTTTCACAAGGTCTTTTTCCACAATTAATTTCCGGATGAACCAGGCCAGTATAGCACCTATTATTAACCCCGCTAAAATATATACCAATGGATCCATATCGCTAATTTGGCATGAAGATAAATAAAAAAAGGAGCTTTTCTGTTGATTGTTGGTAGATTTTGATTCAATGAAATAACGATCTAAATCCGCTGTTGTGAAATCCTTTTTTTAAGCGATCCCTAATTATTTATTATCTTGCATTAAATATGAAAAACAAATCGAGAGATTCAGTTATATTGAATTTTATTAATGAAATGCGTCCTTTGCATAGATTGATTGCAAGTCTGGCAATAACGGGAATTACTTTATTGTTAATTCCTAAATCATTGGATCTGTTATTGATTTTAATGATTTCCTGGATAACATTTTCCGGAAGTTATCTGATTTTTAGTTGGATAATATTATTTTGTCGACGGGTAGACGATATTCGCAAACATGCTACAATGGATGATGGAAGTAAAGTATTTGTTTTTGTTATGATATTGCTTTCCTCGTTTTCAGGAATGTTAATGGTGCTCTTATTAATGATTGCCCCTGATTCACAGTCAACAGATTTCGGGGTGTATTTAATTATACCTATTTCAGGTATGTTGTTGTCATGGATGATGGTGCATACCATTTTTACTTTTCATTATGCACATTTGTTTTATGATAATATTGATAATGACAATAAAAAGGCAGTAGAAGGATTGGTGTTTCCTGAAACCAAAGAACCGGATTATATTGATTTTGTTTATTTTTCACTGGTGATCGGATGTACATTTCAGGTTTCTGATGTGGCTATTACCTCCCGAAAAATGAGGCGTATGGTATTGTTTCACGGACTTTTAGCATTTGCATTGAATACTTTTGTTGTTGCACTGACTATTAATCTGGTTGCAGGATTAAGTAAATAATTATTAATTTTTAAAACGCATTTTCCTATAATTACTTTTTGTATACCATAAAAAAGGCGATGACCGCTATTGCAATCAGCTGCTTTTGATTTATGGTTGGTTATTTATATTAAAATGGAATATTAATCACTCCCAAAGTTGTTACGTTGCCTGTTTGTACATTAACGTTATTTACTGTAATATCAGAGAATCCTGCGACAGCTGAAAATGTTACATCGTAAGTTCCTGCCGGAACACCACCGATCAAAAATGACCCGTCAGCTGCTATCAATGTTCCAATAGTATCAGTTGGTGTTGATGCCATCACGTAATAAGCAGCATCAAAAGGAAATACCGTTCCGGAAATTGCACCTGTTTCAGCCTGTGTATAAACATGAATTACAGGTTTAAGTGAATAATCACCATTTCCTTTTTCTACTATGGATTGTTCTGCATCAAAGTCCATCCACAATTCATAAGCAATGCCTGCTTCAAATGTGTAATGAACGTTTAACTTTAAACCTGATGTTTCAGCCGATGGTGCTTCCAACGGATGTACTACGCCATCAACCACAACACTATTGTTATCACCCAAGATCAATCGAATTTGCGAGATAGTCTGTGGTGCTATATCTTCATCAATAATGACTGTATCAATGCCTGAATTAAATTTCAAGAGGTCGTAAATACCAGGATTTATTACGTTTAACGTTTTCCATCCATCAGCATCGGTATGAATTTCAACTGATAGTACATCAATATAAACTGCATCGTACTCGGCAGGTGCATCGGTAAGAAATATCTTTAATTGTGCCATATCACCAGAATTCGCACCGGGATCTTCCTTACAAGATATTAAAAGAGTGAAAAACAAGGCAAATATGCTTGTTAAAATTATAGTCTTCTTCATACAATCAAATTTAGTGTTAAGTAGATTCAAATAATGTTCCAATATGTTAATGCCTATAAATACAGGACATTGAACAAATGAATAAAATGGGCATTTAGGGAAATTGGGGAAATTTTTCACAGATGGATATAGAATACAACCAACCTCGAATTTGTATGTATCAGTGAAAAAAATTATCCTCTCTTAGCTACTTTGTGCCCCGAGAAATGATAATAGGATGTCATGTTAAAAATTTCAATTGTGGCTCAACTTATAAATCAGGAGGACAAATCTTAAATCCAGATTAATTCAATTAATACAAATCTATAGTTGTTAGTAAAATACTCCCCAAATGTGAAGGTGGTTGCTAATTTGCCAATTAGCTAATTTGCTAATTTTCTTCCCTCAGTTTAATTAAAAATCAAAAACCCAACTATCATAAATGATAATTGGGTTGACTGTAGCGTGAGGGAGACTCGAACTCTCGACCTCAGCATTATGAGTGCTGCGCTCTAACCGGCTGAGCTACCACGCCATTTATTCCTGTGGCTGAAACCTACATTTCATTCACTTCGGGCGGCAAAGATAATAATTTGTGATTTTAAATGAAAGAATGAACACTAATACTTTAGGATAATTTAAAAAAGTGCTGTTACCGGAATCTCTGATAAATTGTAAAATTCCTTAGGTCGTATGCCTTTATCTGTCATCTGCAGGGTGCAACACTCGTGAATGGCATCGTGTTCAAAAAACAGGATATATTTTTTGTCGTTTGCTTCTTTTAAAAAACTTTCCTTTTCTTTAATAGAAACCAGTGGGCGAATATCGTAACCCATTACATAAGGAATAGGTATATGTCCATACGAAGGCAAAAGATCAGCGCAATACACGATGGTTTTATCTCTGAATTTTATAACGGGCAACATCATCGCTTCCGTATGGCCATAGGTCCAGATGGTGGAAAATCCAGGAAATAATTCTTCATCCTCTTCTATAAAATGCAGAACTCCATGTTGCTGCAGTGGCAGAAAATTTTCTTTTAGAAAAGAGGCTTTTTCACGTGAATTTGGATTTGTTGCCCAGTTCCAATGCCTTTCATTACTCCAATAGCGGGCATTTGGGTAAGCTGGGATTAATTTACCTCTATCGTCTTTTTTAACTGCACCCCCGCAGTGATCAAAGTGTAAATGGGTAAGGAAAACATCCGTAATATCCTCAGGCAAAATACCATTTTCTTTCAGATTGCTATTTAAGGTAAAATCTCCGTGCGGTTCATAGTGGCTGAAAAATTTTTCGTCCTGCTTGGTTCCCATGCCGCAATCTATCAAAACTACCTTTCCGGAGGCAATCACCACCAAATTGCGCATAGACCAGGTACATAAATTGTTTTCATCTGCCGGAATAAGCTTATTCCAGATCTTTTTTGGCACCACACCAAACATGGCACCGCCATCCAATTTAAACATTCCCGAATTGACCGATATGAGTTGCATAGGGCTAAAGTAATTAATAATTACCAAATGCGGTTATTTCCCGCAGAGTTTTTAAACAAGTTTAGTTAAAAGTTCCCGCAGAGAAGCAGAGTGCGCAGAGGGAAAATGTGTTTTTTATTCTCTGGGGAGATTAAAATTTGAATAATGTATATTTTTTGGAAATCGAAATAATAATTGCATCATGCACTACTAATAATATTCATCTGTTCGATTTCAATATCATAACAATTACAACTCCATTAATACGTTTTATTTAATTGTGTTCCTCTGCGCACTCTGCTCCTCTGCGTGAAACCTTTTTAATTCACAATACTCTGTGTGAAAACTTTTTTACTCCCCCGCAGAGGAGCAGAGTGCGCAGAGGGAAAATGTGTTTTTTATTCTCTGGGGAGATTAAAATTTGAATAATGTATATTTTTTGGAAATCGAAATAATAATTGCATCATGCACTACTAATAATATTCATCTGTTCGATTTCAATATCATAACAATTACAACTCCATTAATACGTTTTATTTAATTGTGTTCCTCTGCGCACTCTGCTCCTCTGCGGCCTCTGCGTGAAACCTTTTTTTAATCCACAATAATCTGCGTGAAACCATTTTAATTCACAATAATCTGCGTGAAACCTTTTCAATTCAAAATGCTCCTCATGAAACCCCTTAAATTAATTTCTCTCTGAGTGCAGCCATTTTTAATGCTGTTATAGCGGATTCATCTCCCTTATTTCCATATTTACCACCCGACCTGTCCAATGCCTGTTGTTCATCATTGGTAGTGAGCACTCCAAAAACAACCGGTGTAGAATAATCTATGCTTAAATTCATTATACCATGTGCAACAGCTGCTGCAATATAATGATCATGTGTTGTTTCCCCTTTAATAATACATCCGAGACAAATGATTGCATCAAGTTCCTGCGATTCTAATAATAATTGAGCAGCTTGTGGTAATTCAAAACTGCCGGGAACATAAACCGTAATAATATTTTCAGATTTAGTATTAAACTTTAATAACGAAGCATGACAACCCTGATACAATTTTTCTGTAATAACAGAATTCCATTCAGAAATAACTATTCCAAAACGAAATTTTTCGCCCGAAGGAACTGTTTCTTCCCGTAAATGTGATAAATTCTGATGTTTGGAGCCCATTATTTATTATTCACCAAGTTTGGTTTCGGCATAAGAAATATCGCTGTCGATATTCATTCCTTCTGGTGAAAGAGGATATAGTTGCTTTATTTTTCTATACATTTCCAAAGCTCCTTTCAGATCATTTTCCTCCGACATAAGATCTCCTGCAAATTTATAATAAGAAGGACTTTGTAAGTTATTATTCGCCGATTCACCTGCTTTAATATAAAGGTCAATTGCTTTTTTGTATTCCTTTTTATCGGCATACATATGACCTAATAATTCATATGTTTTACCTGCAATTTCATCAGTGCCCGGTTTGTATGCTTCCAGTTGTTTAATTGCGTTATCAAGGTCATTGTTTTTCATATAACAAACACCTGCATAATAATGTGCAAGGTTTCCGGTTGGAGTGTTGCCATACTGATCAATAATACTTAAAAATCCCATTGTAGAGCCATCACCATTTAATGCGAGGTCGATAGAATCTTTCATAAAATAGTTTTGTGCTCCTGAAATTGTATTCTGTGCATCAGCAACACGCGGTTCCATGTATAACTTTTTATAGCCGAAATATCCTCCAATACCAACAACGATAACAGCAAATACACCAATTATCATATTGCGGTTTTTCAGGAAGAAATCTTCTACATTTAAATAGGTTCCCTGCTCTTTCGCAGGAGTTTCTTCAGTTATTTTTTTAATTTCTGCCATAGCGTATTTTATAAATTAGTCTTTAATAAATGGGTAATCCTGTTCCATATAAATATCTTCATAAACCGCATCATCTTGCGGATAAGGAGATTCTTCTGAAAATTTAACACATTCGTCTATTTCTTTTTCGATGCGTTCATGCATATCATCTATCTCTTTCTGATTTGCATATTTTTTATCTAAAATTTTCTGTAAAGTTGTTTCCAAAGGATCACGCATTTTGTATTCTTCCACTTCCTCCTTCGATCTGTATTTTGCCGGATCGCTCATAGAGTGACCGCGATACCGATATGTTCTTATTTCTAAAAATGTTGGTCCTTCTCCATTTCTTGCTCTTTCCACTGCTTCATAAACAGAGGCATGTACGGTTTCCGGTTGCATACCGTCCACAGGATAAGAAGGCATATCGTAAGCAGCTCCAATTTTATACATGTCGAGCTGATTTGTCGATCTTTCCAACGAAGTTCCCATTGCATATCCGTTATTCTCACAAATAAACACAACGGGTAATTTCCACAACATAGCCATATTAAAGGTTTCATGCACTGAACCCTGACGCACCGCACCATCTCCAAAGTAACAGAGACAAACATTTCCGCTGCCCTTATATTGTTCCGCAAATCCGATTCCTGCACCCATTGGGATCTGAGCGCCAACTATTCCATGCCCGCCAAAAAAATAATTTTGTTTGGAGAAAAAATGCATAGAACCACCTTTTCCTTTGGTGCAACCTGTTACTTTTCCAAATAATTCGGCCATAGCCGCATTACAACTAATTCCCTTTGCAATGGCGAGTCCGTGATCGCGATACGCAGTGATAATTGGATCTTCATGCCTTGTGGCACTAATAGTTCCGGCAGCAATTGCTTCCTGACCAATATACAAATGACAAAACCCTCTGATCTTTTGTTGGCCATACAATTGCCCTGCTTTTTCCTCAAAGCGACGCATTTTGTACATCAGTTCATACCATTCGAGGTAGGTTTCTTTTGTTATTTTTGAGCGATCCATGTATCTTCTTCGAAAATTCGAAGTGCAAAGGTAAGAAAAGCGGGTTACAATTTAAACAAACAGTGTTTTTAACAGGTATTCACATCCTTCAATACAAGAACTACGGCGAGGTTTCCGTAAGTTTTAAGAACAAATTTTGTCTCATCAATGGATTGAACGGCTCAGGAAAGACCAATCTCATTGATGCTATTCATTATTTGTGTATGTGTAAAAGTTATTTTACCCGCTCCGATCTGAACGTGCTGAATAAGGAATCGGAGTTTTTTCGATTGGATGGTAATTTTATGTTAGGGGATGAAAAAACGAGTATTACCTGTAAGTTCACTAAACAAAAAAAGGAGTTTTTTAAAAATGGTGTTATTTACGATAAACTCAGCGATCATATTGGAAGTATTCCGGTTGTTATGGTTGCTCCCGACGATATTGCGATAATTAACGATGGGAGTGAAGAAAGAAGGCGGTTTTTAGATGCAGCAATTGCGCAGGTGAATAACATTTATTTACAAAGATTGATCACCTATAATAAAATATTAATTCAGCGCAATTCCCTCTTAAAAAATTTAGGAAATACCGGCTACCCAGATGAAACATTATTGCATGTTTTAAGTGAACAGCTTGCGGAGCATGGCGATTTTATTTTTGAAGAAAGGAAAAAATATCTGGTTACTTTTTTGCCTGTTTTTGCCGAATTGTATAGTTTGATCACAGAAGGAAAAGAAGAGGGAAAAATTGAATATGTTTCCAATTTATCTCTGGAGGTTCACATTCAGTTATTAAAAGAAAGTTTGCGGGATGATATATATGCCCAGCGCACCACAACAGGAATTCACAAAGATGATATTCGTTTTTTGATCAATGAAAATATGTTGAGGGATATTGGAAGTCAGGGACAAATCAAATCATTTCTAATAGCACTGAAATTGTGTCAGTTTAAGATGATGTATTTGCTTACCGGTAAAAAAGCCATTCTTTTGTTGGATGATGTTTTTGAAAAACTGGATAAACGGCGCTTGGAAGTCGTATTCAAAATTTTATCAACAGAAGAATTCATTCAAATATTTATAACAGACGCAGATGAACACCGAAGTTTCGAATTTTGTCAGGAACACCTGAATGTTTTCGACCATTTTCATGTTGATAATAATTTAATTGAGTAAATTTAACCTGTGAAAAAGGACAACGAAAAGGAAATAGGGAAAGAAATAAAATTATTGTTTAAAAGTTACCATTTAGACGAAAAGATCGCTGAAGTGCGCATTAAAGAACTTTGGGAGACCATAATGGGTAAAAGCATTAAAAACTATACCACCGGTATCCGGTTGTATAAAGGAGTGCTGACCGTTTTTATTGAGTCGGCTCCTTTAAAACAAGATCTCAAATTTTCAAAAGATAATATTATTCATCGCATAAATGAGGAGTTAGGGGAGAAAATGGTGAGGGATTTGGTGATAAAATGAGCATTTCCATTGTACCTATAGCTTCTTTGATGCTGTCAACAAGCACTTCCCAATAAAATTGTGCATCACATGTTAACTCTTACTTTAATATTACAATTTAAACGGGTTAATCACCCTTTTTTTTCGTAAATTAGCGTTTAATTAAGAACACGGAAATAATTATGGAGCATCTCATCGTAGAAAAATTATCCCAGGACTATACACAATACACCCCCGAACACTTTAAAGTTTGGGAGATACTTTTTGACCGTCAGATGGCTTTGTTGAAAGACCGCGCTGCACAGGTTTTTATGGATGGAATTGAAACTATTCACTTTACTGCAGATAGTATTCCGAAATTTGATGAATTTAACATTCGATTGGATACCCTTACAGGGTGGAACGCGGTAGTGGTTCCAGGACTTATCGGCAACAAAGAATTCTTTGAATTGTTAAAAAACAGAAAATTTCCCGCCAGCACCTGGTTGAGAACAATGGAACAATTGGATTACTTAGAAGAGCCGGATATGTTTCACGATGTTTTTGCACATCTGCCGCTTTTAACAAATAAAACCTATTGCGCTTATTTATATGGTTTAAGCAAGATTGCACTCAGTTATATCGACAATCCCGTTGGAGTGGAGCTCATTTCCAGAATTTACTGGTACACCGTTGAATTCGGTTTGATACGCGACAACGGATTATTGCGCATTTATGGCTCCGGAATTTTATCTTCTCAGGGCGAAAGTATTTATTGTTTGAAATCGGGAATTCCCTCCAAGCGATTGGACTATAATCCCGATAAAATTTTAGATACTCCTTATATCAAAGATAAATTTCAGGCTACCTATTTTGTGATAGATTCCTGTCTCGATCTTTTTGAAAGTCTGCCGGATATTGAACAGGGAATTATCAAGAGAATTGAACATCCAGAACTCTTTGTTCCCTAACCCTCAGAATTTTATTTGCACTGAAACAATAATTTGGCACAACATTTCGTATTTGTGTTAGATATGCATAAAAAACATATTGCAGGATGTTTATAATACTGTACATCATGCAATTACCTAACTAATAAGTTATCAATTATAGCCAATAATTCTACGCTTTAAGCTGTTTATTTGTATTCCTAATTTAGGCTAGCTAATTCAATATTGTAAATTTATTTAAATAGATATTAACTATGGTTTTATCATTCATTCTTCAAATACAGGATACTGCTGTATCCACCCTCACCTCAACTCCTGTAGAAACACATGAAAAATTAAGAATATTTGAACTGCTTGCAAAGGGTGGTCCGGTAATGATTCCAATTGCGATATTGTTGGTGATTACTATCTATGTTTGGATATATAAATTCATTATGATAAACGCCCAATCAAAAATCGACAACAGATTAATTCCTCAAATTAAGGATCAACTTGTTTTGGGAAATTTAAAATCTGCTAAGAGTTATGTGGCGAATGTGAACACCTCCATTGCAAGAGTTGTTGATACCGGATTAGACATGGTTGGGAGTCCGATGAATGAAGTGGAATCAGGTTTGGAGACGGCTTCCAATATCGAAATACTGGAAATGGAAAAACATATGGGTGTGTTGAGAATTGTTGCCGGTATTGCTCCCATGCTTGGATTTATCGGGACCATTGCAGGTGTGATATTGATATTTTATGATATCTCTACCTCTAATGATGTCAGTATCACCGCGATCTCTGCCGGTCTTTATCAAAAAATGATAACGAGCGGTTTCGGTTTGTTGACCGGAATTATCGCTTATGGTGCATTTAATTTACTTACCATGAAAATTGAACGTTTTGCGTTAAGATTGCAGCGTGCGGCTTTCGATTTTATTCGTATCATTAATACTAAAGAATAATGAAAATAGGAAGAAAAAAACATTACGATCTCGAAGTGTTTTCATCAACGATGAACGATATCATGTTCTTCCTGATGTTATTCTTTTTGATCATTTCCACTTTGGCAAATCCAAATGTGATAAAAGTATTATTACCGCAAAGCGGAACTACCGATACTTATAGCAAACAAGATGTAACGCTTACTGTAAACGCTGCAAAAGAATATTTTATCGACGATCGGCAGGTAAGTTTCGATATGCTCGAAATGGAACTCAATAATGCAACGGCAAGTTCAGCAGAAAAAGTAGTTGTTTTAAGAGCCGACGCAACTCTCACCATTCAGGATCTTGTTGACGTTCTTCAAATTGGAGCAAAAAATCACGTGCGCATCGTGATGGCTACGGATAAGAGTAATTTTTAGAGGGAAAGGGGCAGAGGGAGAAGGGACACGGGACAAGAGACAATTGACATGAGATATTGAATTAGAAAGCGATGGCATTATTGCTTATTTGAGATTGAGATATAAAGCGTAAAATTGAAAGGAATCAAGAAAGGGTTTTGTAAAGTTTTAAAAGAAATATTCCTCCTCTTTCTTCTCTAATTTCCACTTAAAAATAGGTCGCAAATTTGGCGGAAAAGCTCCTAACTTTGTGTGATGTTATTCAACACAATTCCACTCGCTGAACGTCTCCGCCCTAAACATCTCGACGAATTTATCGGACAACAGCATTTAGTGGGGGAGGGTCAAGTTTTGCGCAGGATGATACAAAGTGGAAAACTGGTTTCCATGATATTTTGGGGACCTCCCGGAGTTGGAAAAACTACCCTTGCCAATATTATTGCAAGATCTGCAGACCTGCCATTTTTTTCTTTGAGTGCCGTTTCTTCGGGTGTTAAAGATGTGCGTGAAGTGATTGAAAAAGGAGAACGGGGCGGGAAAATTGTTTTATTTATTGATGAGATACACCGGTTTAATAAAGCGCAACAGGATTCGCTTTTGGGCGCTGTTGAAAAGGGCACAATTTTATTAATAGGTGCTACAACAGAAAATCCCTCCTTTGAAGTAATTTCTGCTTTGTTGTCGAGAAGTCAGGTATTTGTACTAAAGGAATTTACAAAAGAAGACTTACAGCAATTAATCCAACGCGCAATTACCGAAGATGAAATTTTATCTAAAAGAAAAATAATAATTGAGGAAGAAGAAGCACTACTACAATTAAGTGGTGGTGACGCCAGAAAATTATTAAATCTTTTAGAATTAATAGAAGAATCAATTACAGAAGAAACATTAATTATCACTAACGATCTGGTAAAACAAATTGCACAGAAAAAACTTGTTTTATACGATAAAAACGGAGAACAACATTACGACATTATTTCTGCATTTATAAAAAGTATGCGCGGAAGTGATCCGAATGCTGCAGTGTATTATATGGTGCGGATGATTGAAGGCGGAGAGGACCCAAAATTTATTGCACGGCGTATGTTGGTGCTCGCGAGTGAAGATATTGGCAATGCAAATCCCAATGCTCTATTATTAGCTACGAGTTGTTTTCAGGCTGTAACTATGCTTGGATATCCCGAATGCAGATTAACACTTGCGCAAACTGTAATTTATCTTGCTACTTCACCAAAAAGTAATGCTTCTTATATCGCCCTGCAAAATGCAACAAATATTGTAAGAGAAAAGGGCGACTTGCAAATTCCATTGCCTATCAGAAATGCTCCCACTAAATTAATGAAGGAATTAAATTACGGCAAAGAATATAAATACGCCCACGACTACGAAAATAATTTCACGGAAATGGAATTTCTCCCCGACGAAATTAAAGGAACAAAAATTTTCGAACCCGGAAACAATACAAAGGAGAATGAGATAAGAAGGTTTTTGAAGGAGCGCTGGAAAGGGAAATATAACTATTGATGCTGCCGCTCCGATTTCGGGTTATGAATCTAAAAATTAAGATTTCAACTTTTTTAACCCAAAATACGGATGAAAAGTAAGCCACGAATGCACGAATAAAAAAACACATTTCATAATACTTAAAACCCTTACCTATGGCTGCTCATTCGTGCATTCGTGGCAACTTTTTTTTTCTCCACAATACGGAAGAAAAAATTAGCCACGAACCAGACTGCCGTCAAGAAGGCGCACGAATAAAAACACACATTTCATAATACCTAAAACCCATACCTATGGCTGTTCATTCGTGCATTCGTGGCAACTTTTTTTTTCTCCACAATACGGAAGAAAAAATTAGCCACGAACCAGACTGCCGTCAGGAAGGCGCACGAATAAAAAAACACATTTCATAATACAGAAAACCCATACCTATGGCTGTTCATTCGTGCATTCGTGGCAACTTTTTTTTTCCACAATACGGAAGAAAAAATTAGCCACGAATGCACGAATAAAAAAACACATTTCATAATACCTAAAACCCATACCTATGGCTGTTCATTTGTGCACCTGCCTGGCCACCTTAGCGAGAAGGGTTTGTGGCAGCCTTTTTATTTACAATACCTATAAGTAACCGAATGGTTACAGGTTGTATTTAACACTTTTTTAATTCCATTATGATTTAATTGCAACAAGACTTTGGCAAGATTTAAAAAAGGGCTTGCAATAGGATATTAATTGAGCATATCCATAGGCATATCCTCATCCTTTTCGGCATCCATTATACCTAATTCTCGTCGGAGTGATTCTGCCTGTTTTGCAGCAGTAAGTCCACTCCATAATGCAACAATAATTATTACCCTGAATAACCAACCGGATGTAATAGTGGATGGATCTGAAATGCCAGCGATAACTATTAAAGAAATGTATAAAATTAATCCGGATAATACTGCCATATACGGTTTTTTATTTACCCAAAATGCCAATCCAATAAAAAGTATCCCTATAAAACAATCTATACCTGTAGAAAGTAAATTTTGTTGGTCATATCGAAAAAAATAATAATAGAGTGCCAGGGCTACCGTAAAAATGCCAACAATAATTAACCACATTTTAGCATTTTTCACCTTGTTTTCTACCTTAAAAAGTAATACCTCACGAGGGTCTATTTCTTTTCGGGAATCAATATATTTTTGACCGTATTCATCCATAGGGTAGAGGAGGAATTATTTAGATTAATTAATTATTATTATCAAAATTGAATTGATACCTGCTGTGTATAAACTACATCCTCTAAAATAGCTTCAAGTATATAATTGCCTTTCGCCAAATCAGATACAGAAAATGACCATGTGTTTTTTCCTGCAGGAATTTTATCATAAAACAATTGGACAACCTTACTGCCGGATAAATTATAAACTGAAAAACGTGCGTTGCAGATCCTCAGTGTATTTAATTCAAAGTATACCACAGAATTTTCAGCATATAAATGAACAAAATCCGAAACTAAAGTTTCATTTGTGCCAACCGAAAGGCATTCAATAATTTCGGCAGCTGCTCTTGCGCCGCTTTCTAATGCACCATGCACTGTTGCTGGATGATAATTATTGGTTGCTTCCCCTGCGAAAAACAAAGCACAATTGACCGGTGCTGCAAGATCCAGTCTGCAACTTTCAGTTTCCGAAGTATATGTTCCCGGAGACGGAAATGAATAGGCACCTTTTATAAACGGTTCTAAACTCCAGTCCTGTATGCTGCTTTCCATGAAATATAAACTTGCCGCGCCGCCAAATAATAAATCTAATTCCGCTAGTGCAACATCAACAGCACCCGCATCAATACTACTCATATATTCGGCATTTTCGCCCATAATGAAACAGATCAGGACGTTATTGGTAGCGCCTGTTTTCCCCAATCCGGGACTCCATATATAAGAAGTGTATCCTTCCATAGTCATGCCCTGAATTTCATCAGTCCAAAATGTTTGCGAAAATTTCAGGATCAATTTCATTCCCGCACCCATTCCAATTGTTTCTATAGCACTTATTTTTTCAGTTGGTAAAACAGGATCAAACAAAATACTGTTTTCTTTTAAAATAGTAAGTGGAACTGTAACAAGCGCTTTATCACCCGTAAATATGGAACCATCTCCGCAATTTACGCTTACACTGGTTGCACTATATGTTATTGAAGTAACAATTTTATTATATTGAATATCTCCCAAAACCGGTGCAAAAAATAATGTTTCCAGTAATGGTAAATAAGAAGTATCCAACAAAAAATCCTGATCACCTGTAAGCCATAGATTTTCACTAATTGCTATACTTTTCATTCCGATACGTTTTATAGAAGTCCCAAATTCAGAACCTATCCATGCATCATAAATATGCCAATAGGGATGTGCTTCATCAATGCCATATTCAACAGCTAAATGCTCACTCATCAATATATCATCTCCGGCATAACTATACATGTTTAAATAAAACTGCCAGGCATTTTCTAGTTCAGCATTCCAATATGGAGGGTCGGTTTCGTACCCGGTCCCAATTTGATATAATTCTTTATATCCTCCATATTCTAATAAAAGTGAAGGGTCATATGCATTAATACTGCTCCATAAAAAGGAGGGAGGATCTCCAGCAATATTTCCTTTACCATGAACAAATTCGGCACCAGCCTCAACATTAAAATCTGCAAACCCTGCTATTGGTCTTACACGCCCGCCATGCGTAGTTGAAGCCTCTAGAATTATTACGTTAATTCCTGCTTCCTTGAGTGTTTTAGCGGCATATAATCCTGCTGCACCGGCACCTACAATTATTACTGTTCCACTGCTGATTTTTGGCAAAGGTTTAGCAGATAAAAAAGAAGGGATCATCAACGCACCAGGAATTAATGTTCCAATTGTTTTTACAAATTTTCTGCGACGCATAAATTTTTTATTTATATATTTTTTAAAAAATCTTTTTAAAAAAATCAACCTTTAATTTTTTAATATTTTCCATGCTGACTTTAGTTGTGCCAAGACCCGAATGGTAATAATACATTACTGTTGCACAATCTAAGTCTATATTTCCAATTAGGGTGTTAATGGCACTTCCAATATTTGTTTGTTTGCTGACAATATAATCATTGTATTCCACTGCAGTGGCGAAGCTGGATTGTCCCGAAACGTAAACCGGTGTAATTATTATGAGAAAAATTATAATGATATTACGCAACTTTTTTTCTCAAAGGTATAAAATGTCCTCAAATATTCAAGAAGTGCATAAATTTGACCTCAGGAGCCCAGTGCAGCAAGCGCAAACACAATATATTCCGTGAAAAACAGGGCCCAGATAAATTGATAATATTTCGATATGGAGCCTTTGTTTTTAACATCTGTTTTGAAGGCCGCAATTAATAAAACTACCAACATTAGAATATGCATTATAATAAAAATGGGTTTATTTAAATCAAATGGGACAAAAAAGGGAATGATGACGAGGAATAAGAATAGGAAAGCCAATAATGAATTTCCTAGTATAAACACAGTTTTCGATCCAAGCCTTAAAGACAAAGTTTGAATATTGAATTTATGGTCTCCTGCCATGTCGGGAATATCTTTAAACAATGCGATAATAATGCTGTAAATTAAAATTGCTGCAGTGAGCAAACGAATACTTAAAGGTAAATGGTAATAACCTAAAACCATGGTATGCAAATGTAAAAATAAAAATATATTGACTAAGATACCTCTTACCGCTATGATACAAAATGCAGCCCAAAAATAATAACGTTTTAATCGGAATGGAGGTAAGGAATAAATAGTGCCCAAGAGTAAGCTGGATAAAACCGTAATTAATAAAAATTTCCCTAAATAAAATGCAATGCTTAATGAAATTAAAAGGGCAATTGTATTAATAACATATGCCATTTTTAAAGTATATGCACCTGAAGCCAACGGCAGATAAGGTTTATTTATTTTATCAATTTCAATATCGGTTATCTGATTTAAACCAACAATATAAATATTTGCACCCAAGCAGCTGATAAGTGTTAAAATAAAACCAGCGATATGATACTCCACAGGTTCCAGTGAAATTGAAATGGATATAATGTATAATGCACTAACACTAATTGTTGTACCTATAATTGTATGCAATCGGGAATATAGGATAAAGTTTTTGAAGAAATTCATATTTTTTGACCTTGTATTACAATAAATTTGATGGTGCCATCACGAAACCCTTTTTTCATAAATTGCATTGCCCAAGCACCTTTAATTGTTGTTACGCCTGCCCGAATTAATCCAAATATACCTTTCCACGAGATTGCTGTTCTGAGCACAGCATTCCAAAAGGGAGCAACTGCAGCGCTCCAATCAGAAGAGTGCACATTAATAAAACCGGATTCTTTCATAAGAATGGTGTATTCGTGTAATGATATCATGGGGGGTAAATGATATAATTTTTCAATGTTTTGTATCAGATTTTGTTGTTTTTCTGTCAGATTTCCATAGGATGAACTGGTACACCAGGTAATAATTACACACTTTCCCTGTGGTTCCAGCAATGAATAAAATAATTGTAACATCCCTTTTTTATCCGGAATGTGTTCAGCACTTTCTAGCGACCATATTAGATCATAAGTGCCGTCTTTTTTTTCAAGGGTGAGCATATCCTTAAC
>Ga0163148_10000385_pt1 | contig 59252 bp, 57 predicted proteins | sample OliLakLV19MP7P2_FD_148606 | JGI IMG/M metagenome (GOLD analysis project Ga0163148, IMG submission 148606) | Freshwater microbial mat bacterial communities from Lake Vanda, McMurdo Dry Valleys, Antarctica- Oligotrophic Lake LV.19.MP7.P2 | ecosystem: Environmental > Aquatic > Freshwater > Lake >... | reverse complement strand
TCAGCAAATTCAATATATTTTCTCCAAAGTGTATCTTTTGGGAACTCATCAATAGCTAAGAGTGAATTGGCACTGAAAATTACAAGTGCGAGAAATAGTAGTTTTTTCATTTTGAATTATCCAATATGTTTCTTTCAAATTACGACAAAGTAAACAATTTTCTAAATTATTTCTTGATTGCATAAATGTTTGAACTTAATCTTTGTATTAAAAAACCTAAGGTGAAGAACCTACAAACTACATCAAATTTTGTTGCAATTGAGAAAATGAGATTTGGATTTCGGATGATTATAAGCTCAGAAATTTAAACGAATGTTATATAATTGTTTAAATTAATGAAGCTGTATTTCAAGCAAATGTAGTATTGATAGGGTTTTAGCTTTTTCTTTTAGTTGTGATTTTGATTACAAAGTTATGTTAAATTTTTATATTTTTGCAATATTGAATGCCTAACTAAATTAAGAAAATAAATATGCCAAAGTTTAATAATTTCATTAATGGTCAATTTCAAGCAAATGAAGCACTTAGCTATTTTGCTAATGTCAACCCAGCTGATAGTGGCGACATTATTGGTGAGTTTCCTTTGTCGGATAAAGCAACAGTTGATAGTGCTGTGCAGTCGGCAAAGAGTGCTTTCAAATCGTGGAAACTAATGCCAGCTCCTAAGCGTGGAGATATTTTGCGAATAGCTGGTGATATTTTCACTAGCAGAAAGCAAGAACTGGCTAAAATTATGACAAGAGAAATGGGCAAGCCAACTTTTGAAACTGAAGGCGATGTGCAAGAAGCTATTGATACTTGCTATTATGCCGCAAGCGAAACTCGCAGACTTTTTGGCTATACAGTGCCATCGGAAATGTTTGAAAAAGTTAATATGTCTTTCAGAGTACCAATAGGTGTTTGTGGAATTATAACCGCTTGGAATTTTCCAATTGCTGTTCCATCTTGGAAAATTATTCCTGCTTTAGCTGCTGGCAACACAGTTGTTTGGAAACCTAGCGAAGATGCTCCACATTCTGGACAAATCTTCGCTGAAATATTAAAAGAAGCTGGAGTGCCTGATGGTGTTTTCAATGTAGTTCACGGACAAGGTGCTACAGGTTGGGAAATGGTAAATAATCCTGATATTCATTTGATAGGATTTACTGGCTCTACTGAAACTGGAAAGAAAATAGCAGAAGTTTGTGGCAGAACAAATAAAAAATTATCGCTTGAAATGGGCGGCAAAAATCCACAGATTGTGATGGACGATGCAAATCTTGAGTTGGCTTTGGAAGGTGCTGTTTGGGGTGCTTATGGAACAACAGGACAGCGATGCACGGCAACATCACGATTAATATTACACGAAAAAATTTACGACAAGTTTATAGATATGCTCACTGAAAAAGCTACTAAGCTTGTACTTGGCTCTGGATTAGAAAATGGGATTGATGTAGGCCCAGTAATCAACCAAAAAGCAGTTGAAAAAATTCTTGGCTATATTGAAATTGCAAAAAATGAAGGTGCTAAATTAGTTTATGGTGGCGAAAAAGCAACAGAAGGCAAATTGGCAAATGGTAATTTTATTAAGCCAACTCTTTTCAAAGATGTTACTCCAGCGATGAGAATATTCAAAGAAGAAGTATTCGGTCCAGTGCTTGTGGCAGTGAAAATTAAAAGTTTGGAAGAAGCTATTGAAGTAGCAAATGCAACTGAATATGGGCTTTCTTCGTCAATTTTCACAAACGATGTGCGTTCCACTTGGATTGCTGCAAGAGATTTGGAAGCTGGTATAACTTATATCAATGCACCAACTATTGGAGCAGAAGCCCACATGCCATTTGGTGGTGTGAAAGGTACTGGCAATGGACACAGGGAAGGTGGCTGGACAGTATTTGATATTTTCACAGAATGGAAAACATTATATGTGGACTATTCAAATAAGCTACAAAGAGCACAAATAGACAATTACTAATTTTGGAGTATTTCATTAATGAAACAGAAATTTACTGCAACAATTTGGCAATAAGGGGAATGGTTTGTTTCTCAACTTAATGAAATAGATATTGCAAGTCAAAGTTTGACAAAATATGAAGCATAGTAAATTTAACTGTAGCTATTGAATTAAATTTTGAAGAATCAGTAGCAACAATTTAAAAGAATTATTAAAAACACGAAAACAAATTAATACAATGACATCGAAAGAAATAAGACAAAGTTTTTTAGACTTTTTTAAAAGCAAATCGCACACTATTGTACCTTCAGCACCAGTTGTGCCTCACGGCGACCCAACTTTACTTTTTACAAACGCTGGAATGAATCAATTCAAAGATGTGTTTTTGGGTGCTGGTACTCGTGATTATTCGAGAGCAGCCGACACACAAAAATGTATTCGAGTAAGCGGAAAGCATAATGATTTGGAAGAAGTAGGCGTTGACACTTACCACCACACATTATTCGAAATGTTGGGGAATTGGAGTTTTGGCGATTACTATAAAAAAGAAGCTATTGCTTGGTCTTGGGAGCTTTTGACGGAAGTATGGAAATTGCCTAAAGAGAGACTTTATGCTACAGTTTACGAAACTGATGATGAGTCCTATGAAATTTGGAAACAGTATTTACCAGAATCTCGAATCCAAAGATTTGGCGATAAAGATAATTTCTGGGAGATGGGCGAAACTGGACCTTGTGGACCTTGCTCTGAAATTCATTTCGATGGCACTCCTGATGGAACAGGTGGACCTTTAGTAAATGCGAGCGACCCACAAGTAATAGAAATTTGGAATTTAGTTTTTATTCAATTCAATCGCAAATTAGATGGTTCACTCGAACCATTAAAGTCAACCCATGTTGATACTGGAATGGGTTTTGAGCGAGTGGTGCGAGTGATACAAGGCAAATCATCGAATTATGATACCGATGTATTTATGCCAATCATAAATAAAATAGCTGAACTTTGCGGTAAAAAATATACTGGCGAAATGGAAAGCAAAGATGATATAGCTATGCGAGTAATTGCAGACCATATCCGTACTTTGTCTTTTTCAATAGCCGATGGTGCTTTCCCTGGTAACGAGGGAAGGGGCTATGTGCTTCGCAGGATTTTGAGACGTGCTTCTCGCTTTGCAAGAAATTTAGGATTTAAAGAACCAGTATTATATAAATTACTACCTACTTTAATTGATACTCTTGGCGATGTTTTCGGAGAATTAATAGTTCAGCAAAGTATTATAGAAAAAGTAATTAAAGGTGAAGAAGAAAGTTTCTTGCAAACTTTGGAAAATGGTTTAGAGAAAATAAATGAAATAGTTTCTAATTTAGGAAGTGAAAAACAAATTTCTGGAGCTGATGCCTTTTTGCTTTATGACACTTTTGGTTTTCCACTTGATTTGACTGAGCTTATAGCTCGAGAAAATAATATTGGAGTAGATACAGCAGGTTTCACAAAGTTTATGGCGGAGCAGAAAGAACGTTCTCGTTCGGCACGCAAGAAGACAAATCAAGAAGTGGAATTGCCAATGTTTGATGGTGTAAGCGAATTTCTTGGCTATGAAACTTTGATTGCCGAAGGTAAATTGCTTTTTGCAGAAGAGAATAAAGCAATATTCGACAAAACTCCATTCTACGCTGAAAGCGGAGGTCAGGTATCAGATACTGGTCGTATTATATTCGGTGGTACTGAATATAAAGTGGAAGATGTCAAAAAATCTGGATCATCAATAGTACATATTTTAGATAGAAATATTGAAGCTTTGATAGGCGATACTGCACTGCTTGAAGTAGAAAAAACTCGAAGAAAACTTATTTCTAGCAACCACTCTGCAACTCACTTAATGCACGAGGCTATTCGTATGACAGTGGGAGAACACATTCAGCAGCAGGGCTCATTGGTGAATGACGAATATTTACGGTTCGATTTCAATCACTATGAGAAAGTTTCAAATGAGCAAATTGAGCAAATTGAACAAATAGTTAATGAGAAAATTCGTGAGAATATTCCAGTAGTTACAAACGTAATCCCATTGGAAGAAGCTCGGAAAAATAGTAAAATAAAAATGTATTTTGGCGATAAATACGGCGATATAGTTCGAGCTGTTGTTATAGACGACAAATACTCTGTGGAACTTTGCGGTGGAACTCACGTATCTCAAACAGGTGAAATAGCATACTTTAAAGTGAAGTCGGAAAGCTCTGTAGCATCGGGTATTCGCAGAATTGAAGCTGTTACTGGTGCTGGTTTCGATAATTATTTAGTTGAAGTTAACAATAAATTCAACCTACATATTGCTAAAGAGCAAGAACTTACTGATTTAGTAAAAAAATTAGAAAGAGAAATTTCTAAAATAAAATCTCAAAACTTGCTTCAAGATGCAGATAGTATTTTGAGCGATAGTAAAAAAATCGGTGAAGTAAATTATATTGGTAAAATATTAGAAGTTGAGAGCTTAGACCAATTAAGAGATTTTACGGATTCAATTAGAATGAAAGCAGCTACAAATACTATTATTCTAACTGCTATTAAAGTTGAAGATAAAGTACAGTTATGTGTGGCAGTAACAGACGATTTAATAAAAAAATATCAAGCTGGTAAATTAATTTCCGAAGCTGCCAAATACCTTGGCGGAGGCGGTGGTGGTAAGCCCCATTTGGCAACTGCTGGAGGCAAAGACCTTAGTAAGTTAGATGACTTGATTAATTCGGAATTTGGAAAAATAATTACATCAGTAAACTAAAATGAAAAAAACAATTTTATTATTTCTATTCATTGCAAATATATTTGCTTTAGCTCAGATGCCTTTAAGAGATGAGCCAAGTGATGTGATGAAGTATTTTAAAGGTGATTGGCTTATAATTTATAAGACAAATCCTGGAGTGGAAATTTACGAAACTCAAGGCAGAGGAGAATCGGAATGTAAGCTGATATTCAATGAACTCACTGCTGAGTTCTCTTCTAAAGTGCAAGTGCTTACTGGTTATTTTTCATGCAAGCAAATCTTCGGATTCGATAAAGCTTTGCAAACATATACTTTAACCATTGTAAATGGAGATGCACTTCCTCCAGTTATTTTAAATGGAAAATTCGACACACAAAATCACAAACTTGATTTATTCGGTTATTCTACTAATTATGACCAAACAAAAGTTAAATTTAGAATGGATGTAATCTTTGAAAGAGATGATAAATTTATTCTACATTTTTATCAGATAGAACAAGATGTAAATTTTAAACCTATTACGGAAACAAAATTATTTGAATACGCCTTCATTAGAAAATAGCAATAGAATTGAAAAATTCACCACTAAATCGGGTCTTAATTGTGTCCTTTTAAATAAACCAGATTCATTAATTTCTTCTGTTAATCTAGCTTATAAAGTTGGTTCGAAAAACGAAATTAAGGGTAAAACTGGAATAGCTCATTTGCTAGAACATTTGATGTTTGAAGGCACTAAAAATTTAGAACGAGGTTTGTTCGACAAAATGATCTCTCAGGAGGGTGGCACTAATAATGCCTATACCACTTATGATTATACTGCCTACACAATGACCTTGCCTTCCGATAAGTTAGAGTTAGCACTATGGCTCGAATCGGATAGAATGAATAATTTGAATTTAACTCAAGAAGCACTCGACAACCAAAAGAGTGTTGTGATAGAAGAAATAAAGCAAACTATACAGAATAGACCTTATGCCAAATGGAGAGAAGTCTTGGCTAAAAATGCTTTTTCTGAAAAATCATCTTATTCTTGGGAAGTAGCTGGTTCTATTGAAGATGTTGCAAATTTTGATTTAAATGATTTAGAAAAATTCTATAATACTTTCTATTCTCCTGAGAATGCTTTTTTAAGTATAGTTGGGAATATTAATATTGAAGAAACTAAAACATTAATTGAAAAATATTTTAATAATAGTAAATCCTTGGAAAAACCAAAAGTTGATTTCAATGACGAATATTTATTAAATTCAAACTATACTATAATTCCAGACGAAGTGCCACTTAATGCTGTATTTTTGGCATTCCATTCTGCTGGGTTTATTGAGGATAAAGAAGTCCATGTTGCAAATCTGTTTTGTAATTTAGCTGCTTCTGGCAAAAGTTCACCTATTCAAATTAATTTAACTCACAAAACACAGCTTGCTTCTACAGTTGGAGTATTCTTAGATAAGCGTGAGTTTGGCTCTATACTAACTTTCTATATTGTGGCTAATACCCCAGAAACTAATTGCGAAGAGCTTTATGATGCTTTAGTTAATGAGTTGAATTTGATTAAACAAAATGGTTTTTCGGAAGCAGATTTCGAGAGATCTAAGAATATGTTAATCACAAGCATTGCAATGGAATACCAAAGAGCAGTGGGCTTGGCGGATTCACTAAGTTTTTCAAATATGTTTTTTGCAGAGCCAGAGCGTGCATTTAGCATAATCGAAAACTATGAGAAAATTACTACTCAAGAAGTAGTTGATTTTATCAATGGAAAAGTGATATTTGAATATTCAATCCGAATTGATGTAGTGAAAAATACTAATCATTAATTAATAAGTTTGAATCGCCATAGCTTAGGAAGTAATAATCTTTTTCCAATGCATGTTGATATATAGCTTTTTGGAAATCATGTCCAAGAAACGCAGCTACCAAAAGTATCAAGGTAGATTTTGGTTCGTGGAAATTAGTAATCAAATTATTAATTATATTATAATTATATCCAGGTATGATTAATAATTCTGTGTTTCCTTCAATTGTTTCTAAATTATTTTTCTCGTAGTAATTTACGACTTCATTCAAGCTATCTATTGGGCTGAGTTTATTCTCGAAATTATAATAATCCCATTGGCTCGCCAATAAATCTCCATATTTAAAATCATTTAAATATATTTTATTACCTAGCACATACAACGTTTCAAGTGTGCGGCAAGAAGTAGTACCAACAGCAGTTATAGGTTTGTTGCCGATTGATTTTGCTAGTAATCTCACTTGCTCTAAATTAATTGAAATAGATTCATTGTGCATTTTGTGACTAGCTATGTTATTATCCTTAATTGGATTGAATGTGCCAAGTCCGACATGCAAAGTTAGTTCTTCGATTAATATATTCTGCTTTTCTATTTGCTGTAATATTTCTGGTGTGAAATGCAAACCAGCCGTTGGAGCTGCAACTGAGCCCATTTCTTTTGCAAACACTGTTTGGTACCTTTGCTTATCTTTATCTTCTGCTATGCGTTTTATATATGGTGGAAGCGGAACATTGCCAACTATACTAACTACTTCCGAAAAAGTCAAATCGGCAGGCCAATCAAATTTAATTTGACAAATATTCCCTTCTTTTGTCAAAACTTTAGCAGTAAGTAAAATATCTTTATTGATTAAAAATTCCTGCCCTAATTTTACTCTGCCACCAATAAGGCATTCCCAAACTACACTTTGCTTTGCTGAAAGTGTGATTGCATTTGCAGTTGAAGGAAGTAATGGCTTGGATAAGAAAAATTCTATAAATGCACCAGTTTCTTTTTGGAAACGAATTCTTGCATTTAGTACTTTTGTTTTATTTACAAAGAGAATAGAATCTTTTGGCAAATAAGCTGATATTTCAGAAAAATTTGCATCAATAATTTTTTTGCTTTTGCTATATGCTACAAGCAAATTAGAATTGCCTCTTTCTCTTTTCGGAAAAAAAGCAATTTTTTCTTCAGGCAATTCATACTTAAAGTCATCTAAATTTATTTCAGGTATCATTTGGTCTCAAAAGCAAAGTTCAACATTTTATAAAGCAAACGAGCCGTTGTCAGGTTACAATGTTCCAGTCCTACTTTTGGAGATAGCTCCACTATATCGAAACCAATTAATTTTTTGCCTTGTTTATTTATTTCTCTAAAAATTTGAAGTGCATCGTTATAAAGAAAGCCGTCTGGCTCTGGTGTGCCAGTTGCTGGCATTATAGCTGGATCGAAATAATCTACATCGAAAGTAACATATACTTCGTCAGTCATTTTGCTGACCATTTCTGCAATCCAATCTTTACCATAAATTTCTCTTTTAATTCCAGATGCATAGTATGTACTTATGCTATGATCTTTAATCATAATGCTTTCTTCTATGCACTGAGCTCTAATTCCCACTTGAAAAATTCTATTGTTTGGGAAGAACTCAGCTACTCTTGCCATAATACAAGCGTGTGAATAGCGGCTGTCTTGATAAGTCTGACGCAAATCGCTATGAGCATCGAATTGCAACACCGACATATTAGGGAATTTGTCGAAATGTGCCGAAATTGGACCTGTCGAAATTGTATGTTCTCCACCTAATGTAACAACAAATTTACCATTTACTAAATGTGTGGCAACTTGCTGCTCCAAATAGTCAAGCATATCTTTATCAACTTTTCCTGCAAAATCAAGTTCTTCAAGAGTTGCAATTCCTTGCTCGAAGCAAAGTTCATTATCGAATTCATCATCGTAGAATTCAACAAATGCACTTGCTTCTAAAATTGCTTTTGGTCCTTCCTTTGTGCCTCCTCCATAACTCACTGTATGCTCGTAAGGAGCTGAAACTATTACTATTGCTGATTTGTCATAACTAGAATGTTCTTCTTCTATTGCTAAGAAATTAACTTCTTCTTTTAAAACTTTCATCTTTTTTCAATTTTGGTTTTATTCTAAAGTCAAAAATATAAATATTTTAATTAACAGTATTCAATTTACAAGGTTTACTTTTCCAATTATGACAGTGAATTAGTAAAAATTATCTGCAAAATACAAATGTAATTCAGTAAAAATACTTATTAAGTTGTAACAAAATAACTTTTATATTGATGGCACATAAATTGTTTAATCTTATTTGGATATTCTGTAACTAATAATAAATACAAACAATTAACTAATACAAAGGAGGCAGTGTGAAAAATAAATTTGCACTTATCTTAATATTTTTGCTTTCAATTAACTTATTGAAAGCAAATAATTTACAAATTTCCAACATATCAGCTCCAAGCAATAATCAAATTCAGTTTGATGTGCAATGGGACAATAGTTGGAATGCCAGTGCTCCATCATACAATTGGGATGCAATTTGGCTTTTCGTAAAAACTCAAGTCTGTGGGGTTGGCTCTAGCCCTTGGCAGCACAGCGATTTGCGTAATATTTCACTTGACCATACTGTAAGTGGAACTATATTGCAAATTGATGCAGTATCCGATGGAAAGGGTATTTTTCTGCGAAGAAGTACTTTAGGTGGGGGTAATATTGGTGCAACTACTGTAACACTCAAGTTTACAAGTACTTTCACACCAGCCAATACAAATTACGAAGTATTCGGAATTGAAATGGTGAATGTACCATCTGGTTCATTCACAGTGGGCGATGGCTCTAGCACAATTTCTCAATCTACTAATGCATTTGGTTCGAATAACTCTACGCCATACACTATAACTAGTGAAAATGCTATGATACAAGATCAATTGCGAAATGACCCAGCTGGCCCTGCTGCTATTACTGCACATAATGCTATTCCAGCTGCCTTCCCAAAAGGATTCGCAAGTTTCTACTCTATGAAGTATGAAATTTCTCAAAATCAATATGGCGCTTTTTTAAACAATTTGGAATACAGCCAGCAATCAAGCCGAATGGGTGTTGTACCTTCATCTACCATAGGCACAAGGATATTCAGTGCTAATGATAATAGGAATACTTTAGAAATCAAGTCTGCTGGAGTTGCCTTTTCCACACCTGCACAAGTTGGGAATGATTTGAATAGCAATGACGTTTTCGATGAAGCGACAGATGGTGGCAATATAGCTTGCAATTTCCTTTCTTGGGAAGACTTGAAGGCATATTTGGATTGGGCTGCTTTAAGACCAATGACAGAGCTTGAATACGAGAAAATTTGTCGTGGAACAAATACTCCTGTATTGGTAGAATATGCTTGGTCAAATACTACTATTAATCAAGCAACTTCCGCTTCTATTTCCAATAGTGGTGCTGCTAATGAAATTTCAACTAGCACTGCCGATGGCTTAGCTGCTTATAATGGTGGTAGTAGCACTGTGCTTGGTCCAATCAGGGTGGGTTTTGCTGCCACTGCTGCTACTAATCGTTCGGGTGCTGGTTCGGGATTCTATGGTATATTCGACCTTAGTGGCAATGTTTGGGAACAAACTTGGGGCTGCGGCTGGTATAACGGTGCGGTTAGGATAAACACTCCTACATTTACTGGTGTACTTGGCAATGGCTATATTGATGCCAGTGGTTTTGCTGATGCTGTAAATTGGGGTGGTGTTGCACTTTCAGAAGTTAGAGGTGGAAATTGGGAATATACAGCTCAGAGATGCCAAACTTCGGATAGATTCTACTTGAATTCAACCGCTGAAAATAATACCAGAGTGCGAAGAACTGGTGGTAGAGGTGTGAGATAAGTTGATAAAAGGAAATATCATTGCTTTGGGGAAAGTTAATGAATTACTTTGAAAAAAATAATCATATTGGTGTTGTTAAGCTCTTTTCTTCAGCTCAAATCACAGTTTTTGGGCGGAGAAGCAGATGGTGTTTCCAATTTGCAATTGAGCAGTACAACTTGTACATTAATAAATACAAATCCATACTTGGGCGACCAAGGTAATGGATTTTCGAGAATAAGATTAACTAATTCATCTTGTACGTTAAATATTAATGTAAGTCCCTATCTCGGTGGGGAAGGGGACGGCTCTGCCAACTTAAGATTAACAAGCACAACATGCACTTTGCAATCTGCTTCTCCATTTCTCGGTGGTAATAGTGATGGTTTTGCATTTGGAATTCAAAATAATCAAGTCTGCGATTTGAAAAACATAAACCCTTATGCAGGTGGTTCTGCCGATGGCTTTAGTTCCTCTGCTACTTTTAACTCAATTTGCACTCTTGTCACTACTAATCCATTCGCAGGTGGCTCTGGCGATGGTGCAGATTACAGAATTCTAACAAATGCCACTTGCACACTCACAGCGGTCAATCCATTCCTTGGTGGAATAAATGATGGTGCTGCAAATATTAGATTAATCAGCACCACTTGTACTATTATAAATACAAACCCATTCAAAGGCGGTGTAGCCGATGGCTTTGCTAATGTTCGTTTCAGAAATGTTTCTTGCTATGTGCAGAATCCTTCACCTTTCACAGGTGGAAATGCCGATGGTTTTGCAAACATTCGATTTAATAACGATGTATGTTATGATTTGCCCCCTAAACCATTCCAAGGGGGCGTATCCGATGGTTTCACAAGCATTAGATTGAGCAATACATCTTGCACACCTGTCAATGTTAGCCCTTTCTTTGGGGGTAATTCAAGTACTTTATCGCAACAAAAATTAAGTAATTTAGTTTGCCAAGTTTTTGATGTAAATCCATTTATGGGTGGCAATTCCAATACTCAAACATTTATTATATTAAAAAATAGTGTTTGCACTGTATTTAACTCTAATCCATTCCTTGGGGGCAATGGCAGCACAGCTGTCTTTATAAAACTTACAAATTCAGTTTGTACTTACTTAAATGTGAATCCATATTTTGGTGGTTCACAACAATTAGGACAAAACAAAAGATTGGCGAACACTGTTTGTACTATTATAAATGTGAATCCATACCTTGGAGGGCAGCGAGACGGCTACGACAAGGCATCGATTGGCTGCTCTTGCTATGTGACACCTGCACCAAATTCAGCTAATACTTGCATTTGGATAGGGAATTATTCTTCCGATTGGAATTCCCAATGTAACTGGAATACTGGGTATATTCCAAATCAATATACTACTGTTATTATTCCAGCTAACAGGCCAGCCGTAACAAACTACGGCATTATTAAATGTAAGATACTTATCAATTCTGGTAAATTCTTCAACTATGGAACACTGGTAGTTCATTAGCTTTTAAAAGGAAATTCCCCTAGTACTTTGTTTTCAAATATTTCTTTCGCATTTTTGAATAAAGAAAATAAACAAACAGACAAAAATGGAAAATCAATCTAACGAAGTACAGTCAAAAAAGAAAGTGATACTTTCTGGTATTCAGCCATCTGGAGTGTTATCTATAGGTCACTTAACTGGTGCATTGAAAAATTGGGTAGAGCTACAAGATGCCTACGAATGTTATTTCATGGTTGCAGATTTGCACGCTATCACTGTTCGCCAGAACCCAGCGGAACTAAGAAATCGAGTTTTGGAAACAGTCGCTATGTTTTTAGCTGCTGGTATTGACCCACAAAAAAGTTCGTTATTTATTCAGTCCCATGTCTCTCAACATGCAGAATTAGCTTGGGTTTTGAATACGTTCACTGGTATGGGCGAATGCTCTCGAATGACTCAATTCAAAGATAAATCTGCAAAAGAAGGGGATAGCAACGCTTCCGTAGGTTTGTTTGCATATCCAGTTTTAATGGCAGCCGATATATTGCTTTATCAGGCAGACCTTGTGCCAGTGGGCGAAGACCAAAAGCAACATCTAGAATTAACTCGCAATTTAGCTCAAAAGTTCAATCATAACTATTCACCTACATTCGTAGTACCCGAGCCTTATATTCCAAAAGTTGGGGCAAGAATAATGAGTTTGCAAGAACCAACAAAGAAAATGTCTAAGTCCGACGAGAACCAGTCTGCAAGTATTTTCCTTAGCGATTCAAATGAGGATATAATTAAGAAAATCAAAAGAGCTGTTACAGATTCCGATACTAATGTAGTTTTTCGAGAAGACAAGCAGGGGATTTCAAATTTGCTAACTCTTCATTCAATTGCAACTGGCAAGACAATAAAAGAGCTTGAAGTAGAATTTGCTGGCAAATCTTATGGGGATTTCAAATCAGCTGTGGCTGAATCAGTAGCAGCATATATTGCTCCAATTAGAGATAAATATTTCGATTTGCTTAAAGATAAAGAATATTTAAAAGAAGTGCTTACAGTAGGAGCAAACAAAGCAAGATACACTGCAAATAAAACTTTAAGAAAAGTTTATAAAAAAGTAGGTTTTATTGAGCTTTAATCGTGATGTTGGTGGTCGCAGCTTTCTCGATTGCAAAGGCGAATGTTATAGATATGCGAGCTGATTAAAGTAAGCGAGCCAATGTGCATAAAGACCCAATGCAAATTAGTGCCTTCTAGCAATACACCAGTCAAAAAGAATAGCCAACCTATTGCAAATAAATACTTTAGCAGTTTGCGATGGGTATGGCGAAAGCTTAAATATGCAGGAATTACAGCCAGTACCACAAAGAAATAATCCAAATCCAAACCAAATAGCTCAAAATGGAATTCTTCATTGGCATAGCCAGAAATAATGAAAAACAAAGGCACAACCAAGCAATGAATTATGCAAGCTATAGATGCAGTTATTCCAAAATAATCTGAGTTTAATTTAATCACTGTTGGCTTCATTTAAATTTATTTTTACCTTTTGTGGCAATGCTTGAAAAACTAAATTGTAAGAATCGTCAATCAATTCTTGTATTAGTTTTTCATTAAGTGAATTAGTGACGTAAACACTAATCCAATATTTTTTGTTCATGTGGTAGCCCTCTTTGATATCTTCGTAAGTCTCTTTTAGTTCAGCCACTTTTTCGGGAGTATTTTTCAAGTTCAAACGAATTGGGTCATGCTCAGCACCAAGAATAGCAAATAGTTTCCCACCCACTTTATAAACAAAAGTATCTTCGCCCCAAGGCATATCCAAAGTGCAATAAGCTTTAGATTGTAAATATATATCAAGAATTTGGAAATTCATAGACAGCAATTTAAGAAAAATTTAACAGATTAAAGAGTTTTGTGTGATGAGTTAAGAAAACACAATTTCTTGTGATAATTTTCATATTTTGCTGCAATGTTTGATAATTCAAACTTACGAACATATTAAACCTAAGAAAGTTTGAAATTATCAGAACAAAAAAAAGGCAGATCATTTTTTGAATCTGCCTTTAAAAATAAAATACGAAGTAAAGATTGAGCTTACTTATTGAATCTGCTTGTGAAAGCAGAAACTGCTTTACCAACAGCACTCATAATTTGCAAAGTTTGATTTACTGGAGCCGATACTCTTTCATATACCACTCCTGCTAAGTCTTCAAACGGTTCCACCACTTGGAGTAGTTTCTTTACTCCATTTTCGGTAGTAGTTGTTAAGTTTCTTATTTCAGTGCTTGTTGCATCGTAATTATCTAAGCTTTCAGTTACACGCAATTTCATATCGTCTACTTTAGCAAGAGAAACAGAAACATCTTTTTGCAGTGAGTTCAGATTTTCAAGAGTAACATTCACATTTTTTTGTAATCCGTCAAAATCTTGAACTAATTTGTCCAAGTTTCTGCTAGCATCGGCAGATAATTTTGTAATTGCAGATATAGCATTAATTGCAAAAAAGCAAAGTATCGCTATTCCAAACATAGCAATAAATGCCATAAATTTCAATCCAACATCCATATTATTCTCCATTGCTTAATTAGCCGTTAAATTCAGATTTGAATGTGTCAACGCCAGCTTTTGCTGCATCTCTAATTGTGTCGAACTTATCTGTGAAGCTATCTTTTGTAGATTGTGCTTTTAGTTTAGCAGAGTTTAAAATAGAATCTGCATTGCTCAAAAGTTCGTCAGCTTGTTTTTTGGCAGCGTTAACTATGCCTTGTGCTTTCATTTTTCCTTCATTCATTGTGTTTTCAATTGAAGGTGTAACATCATCTGCGACTTTTTGAATGTAATCAGCAGATTTGTCGTAAGCATCTTTAGCTTTATCAGCCAATTCTTGTCTTAATTCCGACCCAGGTTTTGGGGCTAAAAGCAAAGCTGTGATAGCTCCAACTGAACCACCAATCAATGCACCAAAGACAAAACCTTTTGTGTATGAATTATTTCCGCTCATTTTTTTTTTCCTTATAAATGTTAATGTTTACCAATTTTCTTGTACATAGTTTGGTTTATTTTGTGCTTTCAAGATGTGTTCTACCACTTCTCTAATTGCACCAGCTCCGCCTTTTGCTTGGCAGATGTAATTAACCATATTTTTAATATATTGCACAGCATCGCTAGGGCAGGCAGAAAAGCCAGCCATTTCCAGCGCGTATCTGTCATTTACATCGTCTCCGATATAAGCAATCTCATCTAATGAAATATTTAATGATTCAGCCAATTTTATCATAGCTTCAGTCTTATTATTTGTGCCGCTTATAAAGTGACGAATATTCAACTTTTCCGCCCGTATTTTAATTACTGGCGAAATACTATGAGTTATGATGGCACATTCTATGCCTGATTTCTGAAGAAGCACAATACCCATACCGTCTTTGGCATCGAATCGCTTAAAATACTCGCCTTCGGAATTGTAATACATTCCCGAATCGGTCATTGTGCCATCTACATCCATAGCAAATAATTTTACTTTGATGAGCTTTTCTGTTAATTCTTTTGTAAGCAATTTTCTTAAATTGTAAACATTAGTGGAACAAAAAATTTACTTTGCAAATTAAAGCTAATGATATTCATAAATCAAAGAGATAAATCAGTTTGAAAAAATATTTTAACGTAAATTTAGCAATAATAGAAGAGCAGCAGGAAATCGCCTTGGCAGCACTTTCGGATTTACTTTTTGAAGGTATTGTCCAGGACGAAGATATGCTAATAATCACATTCGAGGAGAAAAATTTCTCCGACGAACTGATTATTCTAATGAAGTCTCTTTTAAGTGAATACGAATTAGACTACAATTTAGTTTCGATTGACTCATTAAATGATAAAAACTGGAATGAGGAATTTGAAAAAAAAGTTCCTGCTATTCACGTAAGCAAACGAATAGGCATAGCTCCCACTTGGAAATTCGATGAATTGACTGAAGATATAAAAGTAAAAATTAATCCTAAAATGTCTTTTGGAACTGGTGAACATTCTACAACACGTCTTGTGGCTCAACTAATGGAAACAACTGTTAAGCCCAATACTCATTGGATAGATGCTGGCACTGGTACTGGTATTCTTGCTATTTTGGCAATTAAACTCGGTGCGAAGTCTTGTTTTGCTTTCGATAATTATGAGTGGTCTGTAGAAAATGCAAAAGAAAATATTGAGCTAAATGAAATTGGCAATGAGATAGATTTGCAATTATTGGATATAGATGAAATTACTTTGCCAGATGCAGATGGAATTGCAGCGAACATTTTCACAAGCATGATTTTGAAAGCAATGCCTTTATTCTATGAGTCGCTAAAAAATAGAAAAGGCGAACTAATCTCTTCGGGAATACTTAAATACGATAGAGATTTGATAGTGGATAAAGCTATTGAAACTGGCTTTGAGCTAATTGAAGAACGCATAGACGATGAATGGATAGCATTTCATTTCAGAGTGAAGTAATGAAAGTTGCTTCTATTGATATAGGCACAAATACTTTATTACTCCTGATAGCTGAAGTTACAGAAAGTGGTTTAGAAATTATTGAAGATTACCATTTGATAGCTCGGCTTGGCGAAAATGTGGATAAGACTGGGGAAATTAGTACAGAAGCCATTGAAAGGGGCTGTGCCATTTTGCGAAATTATAAGCAAATAATCGATAAAGCTGAAATAGAAAATGTAGTAATAGTAGGCACATCGGCTTTACGAGATGCTAAAAATAGAGATTTGGTGTGTGCTAAGTTTGAAGAGATTATTGGTTCTCCAGTTCGAATAATTAGGGGCGAGGAAGAAGCTAACCATAGTTTTCTTGGCTCTAAGATAGACGAAAGTAATAATATTGTTATGGATATTGGCGGGGGCAGCACAGAGTTTGTGTCTGGTTCTAGTAGCAAAATCAATTTCAGGCGTAGTTTGGATATAGGTGCTGTGCGATTGACAGAAAGATTCCTAAAAGGTGCTGGCTCTCAAGCTGAACAAATTGAAGAATTGAATAAGTTTTTGAGTGATGAATTGGCAAAGCTAAATAAAGATGAGCTGAAAGGGGAGATAGTCGCTGTAGCTGGCACTCCAACTTCACTTGCACAAATGAATTTGGGCTTGAAAAATTATGATTATACATTAATCCATAAGTATAGATTTAGCTTGGTGGATTTGAAAAAGAATATAGAGATTTTGATCAATACACCAAAAGAGGATTTGATTTCAAAATACCATATTCATCCGAATAGGGCTGATATATTACTAGCAGGTTCGCTAATTCTGCAAAAATTTGTGGAGTATATGCAGCGGGAAGATTTTATTGTGAGTTGCCATGGACTTAGGTTTGGCGTTGTTTTAGATTATTTTCAATCATTAAAAAGGTTACATTAAATGTTAAAGAAATTATTATTAGTGCTTTCAATTGTGATATTGGTAAGCTCTTGTTCGAAAAATGAATCGAATGTGAAAAGCATACAAGTTACATTGGAAAACTTAGCAGAAGTGGCTGAGAAAGTGAAAAATGACCAATCAATCACAAAAGAAGAAGTGGATTTGCTAAATACTTCAATTAGTTATTATGCACCGCTTAAAGATTCGTTAAAAAATAAAACAGTTGGCGATTTGATTTCAACTGAACGCACTAGACAAAACGAAATTGCTCGTGAATCTCTTTCGATTAATTTAAATAGAATTGAATTTACTGGCTCGGTTGCCGTGGCTTTCGATAATATGGAAAAAGTGCAAGAAGCTGGCAAAGATATGTTAGTGGCAACTTACAGATTCCAAAATACTTCAAAATCGGATATCAAATTGCTGAAAGGATTTTTGGACTTTTTCAATCAACAAGGCGTGATTGTGAAAAGATATGAAATTATAATTGACAAAGATATCCCAGCTGGAAAGATTCTAACTGTTCGCTATCCTTATGGCTATGATGAAAATAATGAAAGAGATAGACTAATAGTTTCTAATTGGAAGGATTACCCAAGAGTTTGGAAACCAACATTAGCTGAATTCAAAAATGGCAAAAAATTGGCTATGAAACAGAATTAAATTTTTTGATAAGATTCTCTAAAATATTAAAACTCCAACTGCATATATGATATGACCCCAAAAAGTTGGAGTTTTTTTAATTTATAGGATAGCTAAAAACTAAGCTCATTCCATTTGTTTGAGGATTGTAGTTTAAACCAATGTTATCTTTCACATCGAAATCATAAAGGTGGGCTCCAACATAAGCATCTACCATTGAAAGTCCATATACAACAATAAAATACATCAAAAGTCTATCTCTATTGTCTCTATAGAATTCTTTTCTTTGCTTAGCTAAACTAAGTTGATAGCTATTACCTGTATAAAGAGGTAGTTGATTGAATTCGCCATTGCCAGATTCCACTTGCTGCTTTTCTGAAGGATTGATTAAGCTTAAAGCTAAATCTCTATTCTCAATAAATTTTGTGTTGTTTATTACTATGAATGCACCCATAGTGGCTGCCACTCCAAAAAATAATGGTGCTTTTATATAGCTTTCCACATAGAGCTGCCCACCACCAGGAATAATTGAATAGAGCAATGCTGTGGTGGGCGATTTCTTCATCACAAATGTAGTAGTGTCTATATAATCACTTTTCAATGTATCTGTTTGGCTAAATAAATTTAGCTTAGTGCAGATTAGAATTACACAAAAAAATATGATTTTACTTAACAGCAATTGCTTCAATCTCCACAAGAGCTTTCAATGGAAGTTCAACCACTCCGAAAGTAGCACGAGCTGGTTTGCTTTCTCCAAAGAATTTGCCATAAACTTCGTTGAATTTCGTGAAGTTTGCCATATCGGAAAGCAAGCAAGTTGTTTTCACTACATTATCTAAAGTCAATCCTTGCGATTTTAAAATGCCTTCAAGATTTTTAATAGTTTGTTCGGTTTGCGATTCTATATCAGTGCCGACCAATTGTCTGTCCAAATTAAGAGAGATTTGTCCAGAGATAAAAATTGTTTCACCCATGCAACTAACTGCTTGTGAATATGCTCCAATTGGAGTGGGAGCAAGATTTGTTTCTATTATTCTTTTCATTATTTTTTCAAATTAATTAATTTGTTCCTGCCAATAATAGCAGCTCCTAAAATTCCAGCATCAGCCAAATGTTTGGCTTTATGAATAGAATAATCGCTAGATAAAGATGGCAATAATCTGCGAGCCAAATGATTATTGAGTGTATCATAGAATACATCGCAAACATTGGATATGCCTCCGCCGATTACGAAATAGTTTATATCAAGCAGATTTGCAGCTGAAGCCATACCAGCAGCAAGTGCTTCTGCAACATTTTTTAGAACGTCAATAGCCTTTTCATCTCCCTTTTCAGCAAGAGCAGATATATCTGATACATCTAAATTTGAATTTTGTTGCGATTTATCTTTGTAGAGTTTCATAATGGCGGCACGAGAAGTAAAGTTCTCTAAAATACCTTGCCTGAAAGTGCGGTTATCTTTTGCATTATGTTGATTTTTGTCTATCACCAAATGCCCAATTTCGCCAGCACCTCCATTTTTTCCTTTCAGTATGTGACCTTCCGAAAAAATAGCCCCACCAGTTCCAGTGCCAAGTGTGATATAGATAAAATCATCAATAAACACAGCTTCGCCAGCTTCCGATTCGGCAATTGCAGCCACATTGGCATCGTTATCCACATCGAAAGTTAGATTGGTAATATTATTAATTTCTTCAATTATATTGAAGTTTTCAAAAAAAGGAATGTTTGGTGCTGTAAAAACCCAGCCATTCTTTCGAACTACGCTTGGGAATCCAACTCCAATAGATTTAATTTTGAATTTATCTTCCAGTTCCACAAGTTTGCTTCTAAGCTTTATGAAGAATTGCGGAAGAGTATGAATAGTTTCAATTGAAAAACTATCCCTTTGCTGAAGTTCAAAACTTTCATTATAAACACCAAATTTGGCGGTTGTTCCGCCAATATCAATTCCTAAGTGCATTTGATTTATTTACCTATTTGTTGTGTCTTTTAAAGCAGAATCTGGCAGAACAAAAAATATTTGTTCATTTGGCTTAATCATGCCGTATTTTTCTCTAGCAACTTTTTCAATCTCTAAAGTATCGTATTTCATAGCATTAACTTCATTTTTCATTGAATCTTTGCTATGCTGAATTTGCTTGATTTCTTCAATAAGTTTGCGTTTTTCATATTCCAAACTTAGCCATTTGAGCAGCCCAAAGTCAGTGAAAGTGATAAGTATAGCAATGGTTACTAAAAGAATAGAGCCAACTATCCAGTGCCTTAATTTTGAATTTTCGTGTAACTTTTCGTATTCTATTTTCATTATTTAGAATTATTGATAGAATACAAATTTAAACCCTTATTTCGTCATTTCAAATATTATTAAGGATATAGGAATAAATTTTTATAAATTATTTCTTATATTTGTTTGGTAACGTTGTTTTATTTGGATAAAATTTTTCTTAACAATGAAAATTGTAGAATGCCCACGCGATGCAATGCAGGGATTGCACGACTTTATACCAACACAAAAGAAAGCTGAATATTTGAATATTTTGCTTGGTGTTGGGTTTGATACGCTTGATTTTGGTAGCTTTGTAAGCCCAAAAATTATTCCGCAGCTACGTGATACTGCGGAACTTATAGGATATTTGAATTTAACCAATACAAAAACAAAGTTGCTATCTATAGTAGCAAATTTGAGAGGTGCCGAAGATGCTTGTCGCTTCGATGAGATTCAATATTTAGGTTTTCCGTTTTCTGTTTCCGAAACTTTTCAACAGCGAAATACTAATTCTAGCATAGATGAGTCGCTAAAAAGAGTAGAAGAAATAAATAATCTTTGTATTAGCTTTAATAAAGAGTTAGTAGTTTATTTGTCTATGGCTTTTGGTAATCCTTATAACGACCCTTGGGATATAGATATTATAGCAAAACGCACAGAGCAATTAGCTGATATTGGAATAAAAACAATTTCTTTTGCTGACACTATTGGAGTGTCTAATCCAGAAAATATTGAATATGTTTTTAAGAATATAGTGCCTGATTTTAGTTTTGTTGAGTTTGGAGCTCATTTGCACACCCACCCCGACAAGTGGAAAGAGAAAGTGGAAGCTGCTTTCAAGAGCGGTTGCCTTCGATTCGATGGTGCAATTAAAGGATTTGGCGGTTGCCCAATGGCTAGCGATGATTTAGTTGGCAATATGCCAACTGAAAATATGATTGATTATTTCGTAGAAAAAGAGATAGATTTGGATATTGACTTCGATCAATTAGAAGAATCTATAGAATTTGCAAATCAAGTATTCCCATTATGAAAATAAAAACACTTAATCTTTTTACAAATGTATTGGATACACAGAAAGAATTTTATTCCGAGGTGTTAGGATTGGAATTGCTCGATGTGAATAAAGCATATTTCACTGTGCGAATTGGCGAAACTATGCTGAAATTCCAAAACAGACAAAAGGAAATACCAAGCAGATACCACTTTGCTATAAACATTCCTTCAAATCAAATAGCAGAAGCAAAAGCTTGGCTTGAGGAACACGTTTTTCTGATGTTGGACCCAAAGACTGCCGACGAAATATTTACTTCTTCTGGACTAAATGCTAAAAGTATCTATTTCTATGATATTGCTGGGAATATAATTGAGTTAATTGCTAGAGAAGGGCTTGAAAATTCAAGCGAAGGATTTTCTTTAGAATCGCTCAAATGTATATCTGAAATTGGAATTCCTAGCGGTAATTTGCAAAACGTGAGTGAATTATTGCAATCGAAACTAAACTTTGATATTTTCAATAAAGAGAGCGAAGAACTTTTCTCTTTTGGAGATAGCGAAGGAGCTTTTGTATTAATCAAAGAGAAAAATCTTTGGTATCCAACTCCGTTTGAAAGCGAAGGCCATCCATTTTCTTGTTTAATAGAAACTCAAAATGGTGATTACAACTTGATTTATAATGGCAAAAAGTTGGTGTTAGCTTGAATTTCTTCATAATTGTTTGTTTGATTTTCTTTTCAAAGTTTGCTTTTGCTCAAGATATGTCAACTCTTGTTCAAAAAAAACAAGCCAAGAAAGAAAGCAAATTGAAAGTAACTTTACAATATCAATCGTTTAGTTCGGGAGGTTACTATAATTCTGATGGAAGTATCATTATAGAAAACCCAAGAATGTTTTATACTTATGATACCCTTGGTGTTAAGAAAGATTCAATTCAAGGAAAATATACTTTTGATAACAATTGGGCAATTTACGAAATTGGAGCTGAGTACCAATTGGATTCTAATTTATCATTTGATGCACAGATACCCATTTACCATAGAACATTTAAAGAACAAGAATCTTATAAACGTAATGTAATTGGCAATAACGGTCAAATTCAGTACGTAGAAGATGTGAAATTACAGACAAGCCCACAATTTAGTAGATTGGATTTGTATGCATTGCGATTGAATACAAAATTTGTGCTAAGCGATAACCGATTGAAATCGAGTTTGAGAATGGGAGTGACTATTCCATTTGGTGGCGAATCGGGAACGGAATTAACTGCTAGCAATCCATTTTTGAATGATGGCTTTGCATCTTTTTATGTTCAGAGTCATCTACATTATTATCTCTTCAGCGACATTGGCTTGGCTACTGGATTTGGCTATACAATGAATGGCGAAAACATTAGTAACTACTACAATGCAGAAATTGCAATTACCTACAACAAAGTTGAAAGCTCTTCTTTAATGGCTTTTGCTAAATGGCAAGCACCAACTTCTCAAAATACTTTAACAAACTTCAATGTCAGGGAATTTCCCAATCAGGAGCAATTCATTTCGGCTGGGGTAGGCTTCAATTTTAAACAAAAAGGAAAGTTTACCGTCGATGTACTTTACCAGCATAGAATTAGTGGAAAAAATACGTGGAACTACGGACTTTTTTCAGTTTTATTTGGTTTGTATTTGTAATATGCTTATTTTGAAGTAAGTTAAAATGTTGTTAACATATCCGAAGAAAAATAACAACACTAAAAACTGAGAATTTCATTGCAAATATTTTGTTTCAATACTGAGGTATTTCCATATAATAAATCCAATTTCAATATTTCAAATCGCAAAGTATCTTTTCTCATTATCTTTACTTTTATCAGTAAATTCAACTAATAACTTAGTTAATTCAGATAAGTATGCATTTCCGAAATTAAATCAAACTATTATTGAGCAAGATACACTTGTGCCAGATATCACATTCGATGATGATATCGATTATTTCAAATCTGAAGGCAAAGCTTCTTATTACGCTAAAAAATTTAATGGAAGAAAAACTGCAAGCGGAGAAAGATTTAGTAATAAAGATTTTACAGCAGCACATAAAACTTTACCATTTGGAACGATACTAAGAATTAGAAACACCTCAAACAATAACACAACTTTTGTTAGAATCAACGACAGAGGTCCATTCAATAAGCATCGTTTGGTGGATATTTCGAAAAGAGTAGCAGAAGTTTTGAATTTCGATGGTGTAGGTAAAGTGGAAATAGATGGAGTCTTGCTAAAGAAACTACCTAAAACACTTGCCGAATCGGACAATAACTTTAATGATTTATTCTTGGGTTATTCTTACGATAAAGAATTAATCAAGACCCATAGAAGCTTTATTGCAGTAATTGAAAGCACAAGCAATTTCTCTAAAGCTGTGATAGCAATGGATAGAGAAGAAAATAAAGAAAATTTATATCTATTCACAAAATCAAGCAAATGCCCAAATTGCGACATTGAATACATAGTGGGCAGACTAAATATGAAGAAAGAAAAAACGAGTTCTGAACAAAATTCTGCTTATCGCCACTAAGACATTTCAAAAATATTCAAATTATTAACAATTTTATACAAATTAATTGGTAATATCTTTTTAATTTGAGTTTCAATTTGTTTCAAAAAAAATAAAGGATTATCCGTGAAAAGATATTTCTATTCCTTAGCGTTATTAATTCTTGGCTCTTTGTTGCTACAGAATTTCCAGTGTGCATCGCCAGAGCTTCAAACTGCTCAAATGGCATTTAACAAAAAAGATTATAAAAAAACTGAAGAAAACTTAGATAAAGAGTTGAAAAGCAACCCTAATAGTGAAGGTGGCTTACTCTTGCTTTCTAAATTGAAATTAGAGCAAAGAGATATTCCTTCGGCTACTAAAGCTTTAAAAAAATTAGAACCAAAATTGGCTCAACAAAGCAAAGAATTTAAAAATGATTTTGCTAGACAGAATTATATGGTTTGGAGTAAATGTTTTGAGTATGGTCAATATTATTTCGAAGCATACAAAGAAAAAAAAGATATGATTTATCTTGATTCTGCTTTGGCAGTTTATAATGCAGGCAGTGAAATACGCCCACAAATAATTGACTTTTACTCGGCGAAAGCAACTATATTGGAAAGAAAAGGCGACACAACTGGTGCTGTCAATACATTACTTGCTTGCTCGCAAGCTATGACAAATGAGTATGATTATTTAGTCAAAAATAACGTAACAATTAATATGACTAACTTGCAATGTGCTGAAAAATTAGGTAAAGCTGTGAAAAGCAAAACTGATTCATTGCGAAATGGGGACGTCCAGCAAGTTGATAGATATTTAGTAGATGGTAAAGATGTGTTTATGTTCTACTATAAATCAAAACCAAAATCGAAAGATGTAAAAGATGAAACAAAAATGTTGTTTTCAGGTTTGAGATTCGATCCTCCAAAAGATTGGTTAGATGATGAAAGATCAATACCTTCAATTTTTGAAATAGATCCATACATTAGACTTGCTGAATATTACTTTAGCAAAAAAGATTATGATAATGCAATGCTTTATTTGCAAAAAATTCAAAAAATAGATCCAGATAATACAGAAGTAAATAAGTCAATTACAGCTATTTACCAAATGACAGGCAAAACAGATGTTGCTATTAAAACGCTAGAAGAAAATATGCAGAAATACCCAGAGAATAAAACTTATTACTCTGTTTATGCTGACTATAAAGCAAAAGATGGCAAATACGACGAAGCAATCGAATACTATGCGAAGTCATTGAAAATAGACCCAGAGTATCCAATAGCTCTTTATAACACAGCTTCATCATATAAAAACAAAGCTTTGGCAGTAGAAAAAGACGAAATTGAATTAGAAGAAAAGAATAAAGACTACGTTAGAAAAGTAACGAAGTATTTCCCAATTTTGAAAACATCTGCTGAATATTTTGAAAAAGTAACTCAAACTACTTTATATAAAGATGATTTGGGGGCTTTATCTGAATTGGTAAATATTTACCAAGTAGTGGAAGATAAAGATAAATTGAAAGAAACAATCGAAAGATTGGAAAGTTTGGAATACTCAGTACCATCTGAATTGAAAGTGAAATATTTCACAATTTTACTTAATATTTATGGCTCAGTGCTTAAAGATGAAGCTAAAACAAAAGAAGTTGATGCAAAATTAAAAGAGTTAGAATAATAATTTAGGAAAACAATGAGCAACCAAGAAATGAATGAAGAAAACAACCAAACACAAATGAATATTGAAATTGAATTAAGCCCAGAACTTGCTGAAGGCGTTTATTCAAACTTAGCGATTATACATCACTCACAAGCAGAGTTTGTGGTTGATTTCACTAGAATACTTCCAGGAGTTCGCAAAGCGAAAGTTCAATCTCGAGTAGTGATGACTCCACAACATTTGAAATTATTCCTTATGGCATTGGCAGACAACGTAAATAAGTATGAAGCTCAGAACGGTGAGATTAAACTTGACAATGGAAATGCGAACAGTTTTGGTTTTATGGATAGTAATTCAACAATCAATTAATTTAAAGCCACTTTCGAGTGGCTTTTTTTTGGATTTCAACGATATTATTTCAACGAAAGATTATGTCTGCAAAATATGTATTGATACTGCACACACACTTGCCTTGGGTGTTAAGCCACGGCAATTGGCCCCACGGCGAAGATTGGCTAATGGAAGCTATAGCGGAATGCTATGTGCCTCTCTTGGACTCTATGAATAAGTTAATTGACGAGGGAATTAGTCCACAAATAACTTTGGATATATCGCCAGTGCTTTGCGAGCAATTAGCAGACACTCAAACTCCAGCAAAATTTTTGCAATATTGCAAAGAGAAAATTGCTTCTGCCAAAGCAGACACAGTCAGATTCAAAGTAAATGGTGAAGATTTACATAAAGTATATTTATCGGAATGGTGGGCAGATTGGTATCAAAAAATAGCTGATTCATTCGTTGAAAAGCATAGTTCATCTGTAATAAATTCCTTAAAGCAATTACAAGATAATGGTCATATAGAGATTATGACTTGTGGAGCTACTCACGGCTATTTGCCATTATTGGGATTTGATGCAAGTGATTATTTGCAAATTCGCACAGCAGTTGAAAACTATATTAAACACTTCGGCAAAGCTCCTAGAGGAATTTGGTTGCCCGAGTGTGCATATCGCCCTGCATATAATTGGAAATCTGAAATTCCAGTAGCTCCTTTCAATCAGTACAAGCTAAGAAAAGGAGTAGAAGAAATTCTTGCAGAACATAATTTGGAATATTTCGTTACAGATGAGAATTTACTTGAAGGTTCAAATTTTTTAGGTTGGTATGGCAATAAAGAAAAAACTTATTTTGTTGACAAAGACCATCATAAACATAATTTCAATCCAAGCCCATTTAAACTATTCAATGTGGCATCGAATAAGCAAACTGTTGATAAAACAGCTGCTATTTTCACTCGCAGCAATGATTTATCGCTGAAAGTATGGAGTGGAGAAATTGGGTACCCGGGAGAGCCAGCTTATTTAGATTTCCATAAAAAGCAAGATACATCAATGCTTCGCTATTGGAGAGTTACAGATGTGAAAGCCGATATGCAATATAAAGATTTGTATCATCCAGATTGGGTGGAAGAAAAAACTAATTTGCAAACAAATCATTATATCAAGCAATTAGAAACAGCTGCTTATGATTACGAAAAAGTAACAGGGGAGCAAGCAATTATTTGCACTCCATTCGATACCGAACTCTTCGGACATTGGTGGTTTGAAGGGGTGATGTTTATCGAACATTTGCTGAGAGGATTGCACCACTCTTCAGCTATACATTCCACTAAAGCTGGATTGGCATTGGATCAAGTTAAACCAATGGAAATTATTTCACTACCAGAGGGCTCTTGGGGCGAAAATAACAATCACGATGTCTGGTCGAACCCAAGCAATTATTGGACTTGGGAACAAATTTATAATTGTGAGCTTAGGTTTAGCAAGTTGATTTTTGCTACTGGAACACAATTAGAAAACAAATTGCTTGAGAGAGTTCTCTTGCAAACGATGCGTGAGCTTATGCTACTACATTCTTCCGATTGGCAATTTTTAATTTCGAATGAATCTGCAATAGATTATGCTTCAATGAGGTTTAACTATCATTTGTCGGACTTTAACCGATTGGCATTGCTGGCAGAAAAGTTAGAAGCAAACGCAATTGCTGATACTACTGAATTGAATTATTTGGTAGAGTGCGAGAAAAGAAATTCTATTTTCCCTGAATTAAAATTAAATTGGTGGAGAAGTTGAGATATGGCAGAACAGTCTAATAGAGATAAGGGAACGATTGGCGAAGATTTCGCAGTTGATTATCTTGAAAAACTAGGATACTTTATTGTAAAGAGAAATTTCACTTTCGGCAAATTGGGCGAGATTGATATAATCGCAGAAATTAATAAAGTATTAGTATTCGTGGAAGTAAGGTCAAAGTTTTACTATGACACCCCCGACCCAATAAATTCTATTGGGTTTGGCAAACGCACTAAGCTTCGAAAAGCAGCTGAGGGCTATCTATTTATTAATAAAATTCAAGATAAGGAAATGCGATTTGATGTAATAATACTTGATTTTTCGCAAAAGCCAACCCAAGTTACTCATATCGAAAATGCAATGTAGCTTAGAGAAGCAATTCTCTAATTTTCAAATACATTGTGGTGAGCGAAACATTCGCTGCTACATTTCGATTAATCCTACGTTGCGCAGTTTCGACTTGCTCAATAATAGATGCTACGTTTTCAACTTTAAATTTGGTAGAAAATACTTTTAAAACTTCGAGTTTATCTTGAAATTTCAGTCCTTCTTCTATTCCACTATATTTTAGTTTATAGGCATCGGAAAACCAAAGTACAATTAAATCCAAGAAAATCATTAGCTTATAATAAGGCAGTTTAGCTATTTCATCTATTCGCTGAATTAGCTCCACTCTATAATTTCTTTGGCGAAGCAAACAGCGAAGTGCTTCAATCATATTGTTTCTAAATTCCATAAAATCTTCATCTATGAAATCGAGAGCTTTAGTTATTGAACCATCGGATAGGTTTGCAATTATTTTTGAGTAATTGGAATCAATCCCTTGCACTTTTTCGAGATAATCCCCCACGAAATTTGACTCTAAATCTTTGAAATGTAGAGCTTGACAGCGAGAAATTATTGTTGGCAATAGCATATCAAATCTAGATGTTACGCAAATTATTGTTGTGTTTTCGCTTGGTTCTTCTAGAGTTTTAAGAAATGCATTTGAAGCTTCTGTGTTGAATTTATCAGCTTCCAAAATTATTAAGAATTTTCTGTATTTATTGGAATGTGATAAGGAAAGTTTCTTTTTCACATCACGAATGCTAACAACTTTAATCAATTTTGAGTCTAAATAATCAATCTTATGATAGTAATCTTCGGATTTTGCTTTAAACTCATTTTGAAAATGAAGCATTTCCTCTTCTTTAAGCACACCAACACCAGCGTTATTTTCTTTTACAGGCGAAGGATATACGAAAATTATGTTATTTGACTTAAAACCTTCGAATTGTTTACAATTTATACACTCATCGCAAGCAGAAATTTGGCTTTGCGATACTAATAAAGGTTGCATACAATTAGTTGTTTTGGCGAATTCTATTGCTGTGCCTACTTTTCCGATACCTTCTTTCCCATAGAAAATATAGGAACTTGAGATTCTATTCTCAAGAATTGCCTTTTGCAAAAGCTCTTTTATACCTGTTTGATTGTAAATCTTATTCCACGACATAAGTTTTAAGTTTTTTTATTAAAAAGTAAGTAGTAATTTTGTAATCTATACAATTTTTTTTTAAAAATGAGAATTACTATGGCGACTAAAGTTGCAAGCGGAAAATCTAAAGTTGCAAATGCTAACATTTCTAAAACAGTTAAAAAAACTAATACTCTTCCACATCAGGAACTTAATTTAAGTAAAGATGATTTGATGCAAGCTTTGAAGCTGATGATGACATCTAGATTTACAGACGAAAAACACTTAACATTGGTGAAACAAGGTAAGTCATTCTTCCATATTGGTGGCTCTGGACACGAATGTATCCAAGTTGCTATGGGTTTGACTATGGAAGAGCGTGACTGGGGTTGGACTTACTATCGTGATATGGCTTTTTCATACTCACGTGGTATGACTACAAGAGATTACTTTATGTTGGCTTTTGCTAAAAAAGATTGCCCTTCGACTGGTGGACGACAAATGCCTGGTCACTTTGGGAACCCAGCACTTAATTTACCAACTCAATCTTCTTCTACGGGAACTCAATTCTTGAATGCTACTGGTTGTGCTTTGGCTGCTAAAAAAGGCGGCACAGACGATGTAACTTATGTGGCTTCTGGAGATGGTACTACTTCGCAAGGGGAATTTTATGAATCAGTTAACTGGGCAAATAGAGAATTATTGCCAATAGTATTCTGTATTCAGGATAATGGTTTTGCTATTTCTGTTTTAAGAAAAGACCAATCAATGGGAACTTCTGTTTCTGATGGTTTTACTAATTATGTAAATTTGAAAAAAATCCATATTGATGGAACTGATTATTTTGAGTCAATAAGAGCTTCAAGAGAAGCTGTAGAACACATGCGTTCTGGAAAAGGGCCTGTATTGCTGCATGCCGATGTGGAAAGATTATTGCCTCACTCTTCGAGCGATGATCATAAAAAATATCGTACAGCTGAAGATTTGGCTAACGCTATCGAGCAAAGAGACTGTATCAAAATTTTGAAAGATTATCTTTTGAAAAATAAAATTGCTAATCAAGCTGAATTTGATAGTTTATGGGATGCTGTAAAACAAGATATTCACGCTGCGGCTGATTGGGCTTGGGAACAAGAAGATCCAATTGCAGAAGAATCATTGATGCATGTTTTCGCTGACGAATCTACTCGTAACTTGCCTTATGCGGCTAACGAACCTACAACTGGTCCAGAAGCAGTATTAGTAGATGCGATAAACCATGCACTTAAAGAAGAAATGGCTATTAATCCGAAAATGATTATTTTCGGAGAAGACATTGCAGATCCCAAAGGTGGCGTATTCACTGCAACTCGTGGCGTTTCAGATCAGTTTGGAGAAGAAAGAGTATTCAATTCACCACTTGCCGAAGCATCTATAGTGGGAGTGGCACTTGGTTTGGCTGTTCGAGGCTTCAAACCAGTAATTGAAATTCAATTTGGCGATTACATTTGGCCTGCATTTATGCAGTATAAAAATGAAATTTCTACAATGCGTTACCGCTCAAATGGTGGATTCTCATCTGCTGTTGTAACTCGTGTGGCAGTTGGTGGATATATTCACGGTGGACTTTGCCACTCACAAAATATTGAATCAATTTTCTCGCACATACCTGGGATTTTGATTGCTTACCCTAGCAATGCAATGGATGCAAAAGGCTTATTGAAAACTGCTTGCCGTTTGCAAGATCCAGTTTTATTCCTTGAGCATAAAGGTATGTACCGATTGCCATTCGCAAAAACTATTGAGCCAGATGATAATTATTTGCTACCTTTTGGTAAGGGTAAAGTGGTTCGTACTGGTACTGATGCCACTATCGTTACTTATGGTATGGGAGTGAAAGACTCTTTGAATGCTGCAAAACGTATTGAAAAAGACTTAGGCAAAAATGTAGAAATCATTGATTTGCGTACGATTGTGCCTTGGGATAGAGAATTAGTATTCGAGTCTATCAAGAAAACAAACCGTGCATTAATTGTGCATGAAGACACTTTGCAAACTGGCTTCGGTGCTGAAATTGTGGCAAACATAGCAGACGAAACATTCCGCTATTTGGACGCACCAATTCGCAGACTTTGTGCTAAAAACACTCACATTCCATATCATCCGAACTTTGAGGACGATGTGTTACCGAGTGAAAACAAAGTATATGACGAATTAGTATCGCTTCTAAACTTCTAAGAATAATAGAAAAACTTAAGCCCCAAAGAAATTTGGGGCTTTTTTTTTGTATATAAGAAACATATAGTTAAATTGCTATTCATAAAAATAAACTAATCAAAATTAAAAGATTAAGAACTTAGTTGATGTTTTGCAAAATAAAAGTGCTTTTGCTTAAGAATTTTTCAAATCAGTTACTTTCATTAAAAATGTGAAAGTTATTCAATCAAATGAAATTACTAATCCATTAATTTTGAAAAGTATAGAAGATTATGAACAAGGCAAAACCAACCCAACTCCAATGAGTTTGTCGGAATTAAAAGCTAAGATTCCAATTTTTTAACAATTCAACAAAAAAAATGAAGTTAATAAAAACAACTATATTGTACTTATTGTCAGTATTAACAATGTATAATATCATGTATTCCGATAACATAAAATTTCAATTTGTTGAAAAAAGTTATGGCTCATACAATTCAAATAGCTCAATAAAAGATGGAAAAATATTAGGAACTGATATTGATCATTCTGTAATTGATACAGCGTTTATAATCGAAAATACAGAGAAAATAAAAGCTAAATTAGGAACAGAGTTTGGTGTCGAATATTTGTTAAGTAGTAAATCAAATGAAATATTACCATTAGATATAGAATGGATATTTCCAAAAGAAATGATAGACACTGTAAATAATAAAAAAATTAAGTTCATTAAGTATAGAATTTATTTACCAACTAATTTTGTAAATAATGGAAATTATTCCTTAGAAAAAGAATTTGAGATTATCAAAGGTGAATGGGTTCTAAATATCTATTATGAAGATAAGGTCATTTATAATAGAAAATTTATTTTAGATTGACGTTCTTTCACAAATGAATGTAAAAAATATCATAGAAATCATAAAGCATAATTTCAACTACTACCACCTCATAAAAAAAGGAGGATTGAAATAAATCAATCCTCCTTAGTCAAAATACTCACAACATAAAATTAGCGAAGTTTCATATTATAAGTTTTACCATTCACTGTGCAAGTTGAATTTTTATTACAACCTTTTGTATTTTGTGGGTCGTAATTAATTACCAAAGTTTTACCTTTGTCATTTTGAATTGTTAAAATTCCAGCTGAGAAATCTTTTTGTTTGCAACTAACTCTTTTGATCAAAGGATTTAAATTATCAATAGTTGCAGTGTATTTCACCCCTTCACTATTTGTACCAGTTGAACCACCAAGAATAGAAAATTCGTCATCGGAAGTAGTATTTTTAGTGCTGTAACCTTTAGTTTGAGTGATTGTATGATTTGAAGCCCAACTAATTGTACCTTTTGGAGTAATCATAGTAGCATCTTCTACAAGCACTATAAATGAAGTTGTTGAAAATATAGTAACTGTTTTTTTGCCAGTTACTTTCAAATCCTGCACATAATAATCCTTTAAAGTGACTTCAATGATAGAGCCTATTGATTTCCAAGTGCCAGTATAGTTAATCATAATTTTACCTCGACGCATTAAGCCATCGCTGCAAAGGCAGTTCTGATTGCCATAATCAATTGTGATTTCATTTTTAGTGGTGTCGTTATCAACTGTAGCACATATTGGAAGTAAGTCACATTTTTCATTTTTTCCTGCAATACTATTTGATTTTCTATTTGCTGCTGTTTCATTTGAAACATCGCCTTGGGCACTTGCTGTGGCGAACAGCACAGAGAATTCTCCATCAATTAGTGCATTATCTTCCGATGAAGTAATGTTTTCGGTGGTAACTGGGTCTGTTGCATTTGAACAGCCGATAAAAAAGATTGAGCAAGCAAAACTTAATGCCCAAAGAGATCGAATTAGAGTTTTCATTATATTCCTTGTAATAATTAATGTTGGTACAAAAATATAGCTTTAAGAATAGCATAGTATTACATTATTATTGGTTTAATCAATATAATTTTGTGTAAAAAGATATAATTTACACAATTATTGAGAAAAGTTATATAATTGCAAGTAATTGAAAATAAAAGTAGTTAGCGTAAAATGAAATCTGAATATATACGTCAGCAAATTATTGGAAGAACTTATATTATTTTTGTTAATAATTGCATTTTTTCAAAATAATATTAACTTCATTATTTAAGGTATCAATGAAAAAAATTATAATAATTTTAATAGCAGTTATAGCAATTGCCCCTACGTTATTTTCTCAGAATAATTTCATATTAGGTGCCGGTTTGGGTGTATCCTATGGGGCTAACGAAGCTCCAGTACGAGATGTAAACGGTGCATTTAGAATTAATGCTGTACTGACGAATGCATTCGGTTCGTTCCTTTCGCCTGAAATTGGCTTAAGCTATCAAAAAATTAGTTCTGAATCTGTAAGTAGTTTTTCGTCTGCTATTTATAAAATTGATTTTGGTTTAAGATGGTATATGTTTCAATTGGGTGATTTCAAACCTTATTTATATGCAGGGCTTGGCTATGGAGCTTATAATAGTAAATATAATTATTGGGATGCAGAATTTACTACTTTAGATGGATTGAAAGAAGATATTAATAATGGAACTAATTACGTTAGTAGAGGTGTAGAACCAAATTGGACTCCTGATTATGCCAACGAGAGAAATAGAGTGCTTGCCGAAGCTGGCGGAAGAGATGCCTTTTATAAGAATGGCAATAGAAAAACTCTTAATGGATCTATTTCTGGAAGCACATTGATAATCCCAATTGGTGGTGGTATCACTTATCAATTAACAAGAGATTGGAATTTTACTTTCTCCTTATATCAGAATTTTACTACAACAGATTTGCTAAACCCATACTTAGATGGAGTTAATGATTCATATTGGGCAGGGCAAATGACTGTCAATTATAATTTTGGTAATATATTCGACAATACCAATAATTACGATCAATTGGCTTATGAAAATTTTGAAGTTGGTACTACTTTGAATCTTCATACTATTACTTTTGAGGAAAACAGTAGCGATTTGGATAGAGAATCCGTCCGATCGTTGAATAGATTATTGAAAACTATGAACGCCAATAAACAAATTGAAGTTAAGTTGGAAGGACACACAGACAACACTGGCGATGCGGCTACTAATATGTCATTATCGCTTGAAAGAGCAATTGCAGTAAAAAATTGGTTAGTTAATCACGACGTGTCAGCAAATAGAATTACTACTGCTGGTTATGGCGATACTAAACCAATAATGCCAAACACTGAAGAAGCGAACAAAGCTACAAATAGAAGAATATCAATAGTTAGAACAAAATAATCTATTAGAAAATACTCTATAATTAGACCCATTCAGCATACACTGAATGGGTCTTTTTTTTGTTTGGCGGCTAGTTATTTATTTAAAATTAATTTTGTAATTTGAATATAAGTATTTTGCAATTATCCCTAAACCATAGGTAAACCTATGAAAAAATCAATTCTAATCCTCGTAATAGCTTTAATAGTTATGTTTTCTGCACTTCAAGCAGAAGAAGAAATAATTTGGAAATCAAGATACAATATGATTATAGATAAGAATGGAGATATTGGCCCAGGTTATATTTATAATGCAATTTTTACTCCTGATGATAAGTTTATTGTTGTTTATAATGCAATCTACATAACTACAAAAGTTGATCCAATAATCAGTAATGATACTATTCAAATTTAAATAACGGGTTATATTATCTTGCTTTAATTCAAAATAATATTGCTAAAGTGTACAAATTTATAAAGGAGTGAAGGGATGACAATTTTTGTTTTGTAAAATTATTTTATGTTGAAATTGTAATATAATTTTAACAATACTCTAATTTGCATTTAGTAGCCATCAACTAACTTACCTTTTCTAAAAATCAAAATTGATGACAAATTTACTTTAATTCGTCTTATTTTGCGTGTGTATTCTTTTGATAGTCTGAAAAAACAAAGTAAATGAGTGAAATCGAATTATTAGAGTCTGCTAGTTTCCCTAAAGAACTTATGGAAAAAGTGGCTTCATTACCCCAAAAGTCTGGTTGCTATTTATATAAGAACGATACTGGCAAGATTATCTATGTGGGTAAGGCAATTAAGCTACGCAATCGGGTGAAGCAGTATTTTCAAGATAGACCTAAAGATGCTAAAACTAAAGTACTGGTAAGCAAAATTAGTGATTTGGATTTCTTTATTACAGATACAGAAGCCGAAGCTCTTATTCTGGAAGATACTCTAATCAAAGAACACAAACCTAAGTATAACATTTTGCTGCGGGACGATAAGACTTTTCCTTACATAAGAGTTACAAATGAAGATTATCCCCGTATCTTTTCCACAAGAATTATCGTTAAAGATGGCTCTAAGTATTTCGGACCTTTCACAGATGTTCGCGCACAAAAATATGTACTCAAAACACTAAGCACACTTTATAAGATTCGCAGTTGCAATTTAGACATTACAGCCGATTCAATTGCAAAGCAAAAGCATAAGGTATGCTTGGATTTCCATATAAAGAAATGCGAAGGCCCTTGTGTTGGCTTGGTTGAAAAGCAGAAGTATGCCGAAAACATTAAGCAATCCGTGGCTATAATTAATGGTAAAACAGGGGAGCTGGAAAAACAAATCGAAACCCAAATGCTTGAAGCCGCTGAAAATTTAAAGTTTGAAGAAGCTGCACTGCTGCGAAATCGCCTTTCAATTTTAATGGATTATAACTCTAAGCAGAAAATTGTTTCCACTGAAAATATTGATAGAGATGTGTTTGGCATTTTCAGAAATGAAGATTATGCTTGTACACTTGTTTTCAAAGTGCGAGAAGGGAAGCTGCTTGGCAAAAGACACTATCTAATTCATAACGTTTTAGAGCAAGTCGATGCTGAAATTATCCAGCGAACTATGGAAAGCTGGTATTTGGAATCGGACTTTGTGCCAAGGGAGATTTTCTTGCCTTGCGAACCAGCCGATATAGAATACATAACTGGTTGGCTGGGAGAAAAGAGAAGTGGTGCTGTAAGTGTGATGATACCTAAAATAGGAGATAAACGAAAGCTAGTGGAAATGGCGAATACCAATGCAAGCCAAATTTTGGGCGATCATATAGAAGCTATTGAAAAAAGAGAGCAAGTGATATCTCGTGCTGTAATTTCATTGCAAAGAGATTTGCGATTGAAAAATCCGCCACGGTTAATTGAATGTTTCGATAATTCCCACATACAAGGAACTGATTTGGTTTCTTCTATGGTTTGCTTTGAAGATGGCAAACCAAAGAAATCTGCTTATTTGAAATTCAAGAATAAGACTGTACTGAAAAATGACGACTTTGCTTCAATGCGGGAAGTAATTCTAAGGCGTTATACCAAACTCAAATTTGAAATTGAAGAATATGAGAAAGCTGAGAACAAAGAATTATTTAAGAAAATCCCACGCTATCCTGATATGGTGATTATAGATGGTGGAAAAGGACAACTTTCTTCGGCGATGGAAATATTCACCGAGCTTGGTCTGCAAAAGAAAATTATAGTGATTGGACTTGCAAAAAGATTGGAAGAAGTATTTTTTCCGAATGAAAGCGAGTCAGTTTTGCTTCCAAGAGCGTCAAGCAGCTTGAGATTGATTCAACACCTTCGGGACGAAGCTCATAGGTTTGCAATAACATATCATAGAAGTTTAAGAGATAAGCGAACATTGCAAACAGAACTCACTGAAATACAAGGGCTTGGCGATAAAACAGCAGAGAAATTACTCATTGGGATTGGCTCAGTAACTCGAATAAAAGAGGCGACAAAAGAGGAACTTAAGGAATATGTGAACGAGAAAATAGCCGATAAAATCATTGCACACTTTGCGGAAATTTCAGAAACTAATGAAGAAAATGAATAAATTAATTTTAGATTTATAATTTTCAATGAAAATTTCTTAAATTTGATAATTAACATTTTAACCATTACTTTTATTTATTTGGTAGAAAAGTGGATTACAATTATTTACTCTTTATATTCTTTGGAATAATAGCCATAGCAAGTGCATTTGGTACAGTTACTTCCAAAAATCCTGTTACAAGTGCAATGTCCTTAGTGATGCACTTTGCATCGTTGGCTTGTGTTTATTTCACACTTAATGCTCAATTTGTTGCTGCATTGCAGGTACTTGTTTATGCAGGTGCCATAATGATTCTAGTTATCTTTGTGATAATGCTATTGAATTTGGGTGAAGAAAAATTATTCAGCGAAAAATTCGGCTGGCGACAGTACTCTGCAATTGGCTTAGGAGCTGTTATGGTTGGAGTTTTGGCTACAGTTTATTTTTCAAAAGGTACTCTTACGACCAAAATGCCAAAAGCTGCTTTTGAAAATGGCAAAGTCGAAAAAATTGGAACTGACTTATTTACCAATTATATGGTGCCATTTGAATTAATCACATTATTACTTTGTGTGGCAATTGTAGGTGCTATAATCTTAGCTAAAAAGAATATCGTTCATTCAGAAAACTTCAATAATCAAGAGGCGAACTAATAATGATTAATACAATTCCATTAGAATTTTACTTAATACTCTCTGGTGTAATCTTCACAATTGGTGCAATTGGAGTATTAACTCGCCGCAATGCGATTATTATCTTTATGTGTATAGAATTAATGCTGAATTCAGTTAATTTGTCATTAGTGGCTTTCTCTTCGTTTTTGGGAGAAACATCTGGACAAATTTTTGTGTTTTTTGTAATGGCAGTTGCGGCAGCCGAAGCAGCTGTTGGTCTTGCAATAGTGCTAGCATTATTCAGAAATAAGAAAACATTATACGTAGATGAGATTAATGTTTTGAAATGGTAAACAAAACAATTTGAACCAATGTGAAAAGCAAATTATTTACTGCACCCCAAAAGTTATAGACTAACATTTGGGGTGTTTTTTTTATTGGGTAGTTTTTTAATTATATGTTATAAAATATAAAAAAATTATCATTGCTCCCTTTTGGGTTTAGCCATCTTGTTGTCTCTGAGTGTTTGCAAGAGCAAACGGTGGTGGCAGTTAAAGCCAAGTAAATTCGCAGGCTCAGGAAGATAGGCATTTCCACTGAACTCAATAACCGAATAAAAAATTACTTCAATCTTTTGCTATAAAAATTGATTTTGCTCTAATCTGAATCTGGGTGGCTGAGAAGCAGACGTTGGTGTTAGGTAAAGCCAAGTAAAAAAGTTATTAATTACTTTTCCTCTCCCACACCATTATTCCCATCAATATTTGTAGTTTCCTATAAATTTCCTTAATTTGTACTTGTCTGGTATTAGGCAAAATTGAATTTACTTTTAATTTGAAGATGGAACCTCTATACGAACCTGTTTACGAAGAAAATACTCCTTTTGGGAAAAGCATTGATTATGATTTGAATGTACTTTTGACGAATTGCGATAAAGTACTTTTTAATTACGACAGAGAGCTAGTCATAAAGGGTTTCCACTATTGTGTGGATAAGCATTCCGATGTGATTAGAAAGTCGGGATTGCCTTACTATACTCATCCGCTCAATGTAACACTTATTTTGCTGAATGAATTTCCATATTCGGATGCAGAATCTGTGGTGGCTTGCCTTTTGCACGATATTATCGAAGATGTGGAGGGGATTAAAAAATCCACTATTGAAGAAGAATTTGGTCTTGAAGTAGCCGAAATGGTAGATGCCGTTACCAAAATTCGCTATGAAAATACGGCAAAGCTAAAAACTAAAGCGTCCACAGCTCGTAAATTATTTTTGTCGCTTGTCAAAGATATTCGAGTAATACTTATTAAGCTTTCGGATAGACTACATAATATGCGAACTCTGCACTATTTGAGTCCAGAAAAGCAAATCGGAATTGCTAAAGAAACTCTAAGCTTCTATACCCCAATAGCCCACAGATTGGGCTTGAATAAAATTAAAATGGAGCTGGAGAACCTTTCTTTCTATTATTCGGATAAGTCGGCATATATTGCCATACAAGATGCACTAAAAGCCAAACGTAGGGATTTCTTGACTTATATTAATCAATTCGTTGTTTTAATTGAAAAAAGTTTAAGTGTTTCCAATGTAGGCTTCACTATTACAGTGGTGCATAAGCAAGAGTACGAGATTTTCCAAATGATGCAGGACGGCAAAGCACTTTCGGATATTGATAATTTCTATTCTGTTGTTATCATTCTCAAAACAAATGACGTTTCCGAATGTTATAGAGTACATGGTATTTTGGCGACTGCTTTCAATACAGTTAGCTTTGTGGATTTTATTTCTAATGCCAAATTGGATTGGTATAAATCGCTGAATACTGAGCTAATTGGGCCAGATGGTAAAAAAGTTGAAATTGTTATCCGCACAGAAGAAATGGAAAAAGTTTCCGAAGAGGGTTTTGCAAATTCATTCTCACTAAAAGAGGGTCGCAAAAGAGCTTTGGAAATTTCTGATGACGAAATAGAGCAGTGGGGCGAATGGATGCAGGATATTATAGAATCCAATCCAGATATAGCACAGCAAACTATATGGAACTCAATCAAAATGAATTTATTCGATGGCGATCTTTCTATTTATGAGAAAGATGGCACTATACATAACCTCACCAAAGGGGCTACTGTGCTTGATTATGCTTTTTCATTAAGTGATAAAGTTGGCTTGCAGTGCATTTCTGCCAAAGTGAATGGCTTGCTCAGGGATATTAGCTATGAGCTGAAAACTGGCGAACAAGTAGAAATTATTAAATCGCCCAATGCAAAACCAAAAGAAGATTGGCAAAAATTTGTTTCATCGCATAGAGCTGTGGTTGCTCTTCATAACTACTTCAAGCAAAGCAATAAAGGAGTGGCTCCAAGTTTGCCAGAAATTGAAAATTTCGATGTGGAACTACTTATCTATGGTCAGGACAGAGAGGGGATGCTTTCTAATATAACAGTGGCAATAGGCACAAATAATATGAAAAAAATATCTATCGAATCTATGGGAGATATGTTTGAAGGGCGAATTGTTGTTACTATAAAGAACTTAAAAGAGCTAAACGAGGTCTTTTTGAACCTACTGCAAATTGAAGGTATTCGCAAAGTGGAAAGAATTGAAAATTAATTATAAAATCTAGTAGAAATACTGATACAGAGCCGCAATATCGAGCCGATAATTCAAGTATAGAACAAATACATTCGGAATAATTGGCTTGATTGAGAAACTCTTAAATACTACGGCAAAGGATACTGCCTCAACTATCTTTCGCAAGGAAGCAAAAGAAAAGCAAGCCGCTGACCCAATCAAAGTTCTAAATGCTTTGGAGGATACTCTAGATTTATCCGACAATGCAATGAATCTCAAAAAGTTAAATAAAAAGGAGCTCGAATTATTTGGCAAATCTCTTAATAAATTAAATAGATTTGGAATAGTTGGACACCACTACTATGAAATAGATGGTAAAATTGTTAAAAGAGACATCACTACTTCTCTTGGCGACCGAAGACTTTACGGGCAGAAGCAAGTCGCAAGCAATTTTTCTATTTATGCATAATCCGACATGGAAGTCATTCTAAAGAATACACGAGCAAGGAAGTTCGTGTTTTTTTTTATGGTATTATATTCTTATTTATGGTTTGTATTATATTATCTGCTTTTTCATCTGTCAGAAATGGAGGCACCTCAGGTGTCGCCACTGGTAGTTTCATTTCGCCAATTACTACTTGCACATTCCTTAAATGATCTTTTTTAAATATGAACCTCTCTCTAACTCTCCCCGACACTGATAGAGGAAAAATAACAAAATACGGAATAGTTCTTATTTGCAACATCATTTGTTGCTTCGCCTAAATAATAAAGAGGTTCTGTTTCTGGTTTGCGAGATACAAAAAAGAAATCTAACTAAAGAAATATTCAAATACTTAAGAACCCCCTCAGTGATTGAGAGGGCATCTATATCTTACTTCTTATTCTTGCAGTGCGTGTCTAAGAAATTGAAGAATTCTTCTTGCCAAACTGCTGCATTTTGTAAGCTTAAAACCCAGTGGTTTTCATTTGGGAATAATATTATTTTGCTCGGTATGCCTTTCATTTGTGCAGCTGTGAATGCTTCAAGCGATTGATTGTATGGCACACGATAATCTTTCATGCCTGTGTAAATTAAGATTGGTGTATCCCAATTCTGCACGAATCTATTTGGTGAGTTTTTCTCATAAATTTCTTTATTTTTATTTTCCCAGTAAGGTCCACCAAATTCAGCATTTGCAAAGAATAACTCTTCAGTCGCACCATACATACTTTCCAAATTAAACACACCGCAATGTGAAATAAAAGCAGAGAAACGGCCTTGATGATTTCCAGCAAGCCAAAAAGTAGTGTAACCACCAGCACTTGCTCCCACAGCTGCTATGCGTTTTGTGTCCACATATTTAAGTTTAGAAATCTCGTCAGTGGCGTCTAAGATGTCTTGCATTGCTTTGCCACCCCAGTCTTTGCTAATTTCATCTACCCATTCTTGCCCAAAGCCAGGAGCTCCTCTTCTATTTGGAGCAACTACAATATAACCTTGCGAAGCCATTAAGTATATATTCCATCGGTAGCTCCAATAGTGGCTAATCATTGATTGTGGGCCGCCTTGGCAGTAAGTAATCATCGGATATTTTTTCATTGGGTCGAAGTTAGGCGGGTAAATCACCCAAGTTTGAACTTTTTTACCATCTTTAGTAGGCACATTGATATTCTGGAACTGCACTTTATTTAGATTTGCAATTACTTCTTTATTAATGTTCGTAATTCTTTCTGTTATTTTATTCGTTTTTGTATCGAAAAAATAAAAGTCAACTGGGTCTTGAATAGTTGTTTTGCCTATTACTATTTTATCTCCACTTTTATCTATAGTTAAACCAGAAGCATAATCCGCAATGTCAGATGTTAAGAAAGTTACTTCTTTGCTTGCGAAATCAATTACAGCCAGCGGCTCAATTCCCATTTGAGAGCATACGATATAAACTTTTTTGCCATCTGCACTCCAAACAAAATCATTAATCCATTGGTCAAGCTTTTCAGTTAGTTCCCAAATTTTACCTGAAGCTTTTTCATAAATCATAATTCTGATTTTATCAGATTCCAGTCCAGCTCTAGCTTGCGATTTGAAAGCAATATATTTTCCATCACGAGAATATTTCGGGTCTTTATCGTAGCCAGGCAAATTTGGAGTTATGTTCTTAGTTGTGCCATTTGCAACATCATATATATATATGTCGCTATTTGTGCTGATGTGTTCTTCTTTTACTTTGCGAGAAGTGTAAGCAATCTCTTTTCCGTCTGGGGAAAAAGTAAATTCACTATTTCCACCCATTGGCTGCACAGGACAATCGAAAGGTTCATTTGGCATTAAGTCAATAGCTTTAGTAGTCGCTAAATCAACTAAAAATATATGACTACGCAAATCATCTTCAAAATGATCCCAATGTCTGATTGGCAAAGCATCATAAATCATTGCATCGGATTTTGGATAGGCAGGATATAAATCTGTAGTTGTTTTATGAATTTTCACTTCCGAAGAAACAAGTAAATGTTTGCCCTTGGGCGACCAGTTAAATCCACTTGCACCTTCTGCAAATGCAGTAACTGAGCGAGGAGTTCCATTTGGGTAATCCATAATAAACACCTGCGGCACTCCAGAGGAAGTTGAAATGAAAGCAATTTGCTTTCCATCGGCACTCCATTGGTGGTTGAATTCACTTCCAGTTAATTGAGTTAGTCGAGTTGGAATTTTATCAACAAGTAAATTGTCTTTTGCAGTTTCTAAAGAAAGCAAATAAACATTTTTTGATTTTTTGTTTGCAGCCAAATCTGGAATATCCATGTTAAATAAAAGAATGTTTCCATCGGGCGAAATTTGGGGGTCTGAAAGTCTTTTAAGAGAAAGTAAAGTTTTGTAGTCAAAATTTACTTGTGCAAATAAGTTCATATTGCTAGCTAAGATAGAGCAATATAGGGCTACAACGGCAATAATTAGAGTTGGTTTCGAGTGTTTAAACATAGTAGGTTCGACCTATTTTTAATAAATTTTGTAAAATAAAAGACAAATTTCTAAAAAAACGTGCAGAAATCAAAGAAAAATAGTTAATTTTGTGTTCTGTATTGAAGTGCATTTTTATTAATGCAAAGAATTTTGTAGTTTTGCATTCTCTTTTTGAGACAATACGCAAAAAGCAGATAGCAAGTTTCTTCTCTTGAATAACTTGCATCCATTAATGAAGACAAATATAAGTTTTAGGAGTAATAAGAATCGTGGAACAAACAGCAAAAAAAGCATTGGTAATACCAGCTGCAAAAATAACTAAATCTTACAGAAAAGAAGACGTAACAAGAGATTGGTGGGTCATTGATGCTGCAGGATTTACAGTAGGTAGATTAGCTACACAAGTTGCAACATTATTGCGTGGCAAACACAAACCTATCTTCACACCTCACGTAGATTGTGGAGATCATGTTGTAATAATCAATGCTGAAAAAGTCAAATTTTTGGGCAAAAGAGAAGAACAAAAAGAATATTTCCGTCATACTGGCTATTTAGGTGGTGGTATCCATACTAAATTTAAAGATATGATTGCAACACATCCAGAAAGAGTTTTGGAATATGCAATACACGGAATGTTGCCTAAAAATCGTTTGGGCAGACAAATCGAAAAAAAATTAAAGGTATATGCAGGTACTGAGCATCCACATTCAGCTCAAGAACCAAAAGAGTTCATACTTGTATCTAATAAAAAAGAAAATAAGAATTAAGGATTTTTTATAAATGAAAGTTTTTGCTGCAACAGGTAGAAGAAAAACATCAGTAGCTCAGGTACGTTTAACTCCTGGCACTGGTAAAATTGCTATCAATAAAAGAGAAGTAACTAATTACTTCCCAGTTGAAATTCAAAGAATTAATGCATTCAAACCAATGGAAATTACTAGCCAAGTTGGAGCATTTGATATTAGTATCAATGTTCGTGGCGGTGGTCCTTCTGGTCAAATGGGTGCTATTCAATTGGGTTTGGCTCGTGCATTAGTTATTTTCAATGAAGAATTGAAAAGCGGATTGAGAAACGCTGGCTTTATGACTCGTGACCCTAGAATGGTTGAGAGAAAGAAATATGGTCAGAAAAAAGCGAGAAAACGCTTCCAATTCTCAAAACGTTAATACGTTTTATATTTTTTTCAAATTACCATGCTTTTGGATTGTCAGAAGGTGTGTTTCGTTTATGCGGAATCTTCGGCAAGTTGAAAAGAGCAGATGTTTTAACACTTTTTAAATTTAGGTTTTCAAATGCAACATTATGTTGAAATAGAAGCTTTGCTTAAAGCAGGTGCCCACTTCGGTCACATGACTAGTCGCTGGAATCCAGCGATGAGCAAATTCATCTTCACAGAAAAAAACGGTATCCACATTATTGATTTGCGTAAAACGCAAGTCCTTGCCGATATCGCTCGCGATGCAGCTTACGACGCTGCTGCAAAAGGTAAAATTATCCTTTTTGTTGGTACTAAACCACAAGCTAAATCAATAGTTAGCGAACAAGCTAGCCGTGCAGGTATGAACTATGTATCTGAAAGATGGTTAGGTGGTATGCTTACAAATTTTGCTACAATCAGAAAATCTATTAAAAGATTGGGCTTGATTGACAAAATGGAACAAGATGGTACTTATGAAAAAATTACTAAAAAAGAAAGATTAATGCTCGATAGAGAGCGTGATAGATTAAGAAAAGTATTTGGCGGTATTGAGTTTATGACTCGTTTGCCAGGTGCTTTGTTTGTTGTTGATATTAAAAAAGAACACTTAGCTTTGAAAGAAGCAAAAACATTGGGTATTCCAGTTATAGCTGTAGTTGACACAAATTGCGACCCTAACTTGGTTGATTATCCAATTCCTGCTAATGATGACTCTAATGCAACTATTGAATTGCTTTCTGCTTTAATTGCTGATGCAGTTTTGGAAGGTACTGAAATAGCTCGCAATAGACAAGCTGAACTTGGAACTGATAACTCAGGTAAAGATTCAGGCGATAGCACAGAAGATGCAGGACAAATGAAACGCAAACTTAGAGAACGCAAACCTGGTGGATCTGCTCCACGTTCGCCAAGAGCTCCGAAAGCTGCTGAGGCAAATGTAAACGCAAGCCCAACAGAAACAAATCAATGATTTGAATAAATAAAAAAAACATCTTTGATTTTAAAGATGTTTTTTTTTGTTAAAATTGAAAATTAATTATTAATCTTTAAAAAAATTAGGAATAAAACGATGGCTGAAATTACTGCAAAATTGGTAATGGAGCTTAGAGGCAAAACTGGCGCAGGTATGGCAGATTGCAAAAAAGCTTTAACAGAAACTGATGGAGATATGGAGCAAGCAATTGACTATCTTCGCAAAAAAGGTGCTGCTCAAATAGCAAAAAGAGCAGATAGAGAATCTAATGAAGGAATTGTACTTATTAGAGTATCTGCTGATAGCAAAACTGCTGTATTACTTGCTGTAACTTGCGAAACAGATTTCGTTTCTCGTAATCAAGAATTTGTGGATTATGCTACTAGTGTTGTAGAAGTTGCAGCAAATTCCACTGCTTCTTCTGTAGCTGAATTGTTAGCTTTGAAAGTTGGCGATGTAACTGTTGAAGCTGCTCACAATGATATTCTTGCTAAATTCTCTGAAAAAATTGAAATCGGTAAATTCGAAAGAATTACAACTACTGGTAGTTTAACTTCTTATATCCATAATGGCAGCAAATTAGGTGTTGTTTTGGATTTAAGTGCAGAATTGAAAACTGATGCTCAAATTGCTTTAGCTAAAGATATTGCTATGCAAATCGCTGCTATGGCACCATCTTTTGTTAATAGATCTGCTGTCACTCAAGATGCTTTAGATAGAGAAAAAGCTATTTATTTAGAGCAAGCTGCTGCTGAAGGTAAAGCTCCAGATATGGCTGAACGAATTGCTACTGGTAAAATCGAGAAATATTACAAAGAAGCTTGTTTGGTGGAACAACCTTTTGTGAAAGATGCTACAAAAACAGTTACAGACATCGTTAAAGAAATCGCTACTGATGCAGTAGTGAATAATTTTGTTAGAGTGGCAATTGGCTAATTCAATGCAAAAAGTTTATAATAGAATATTTCTTAAGCTAAGTGGCGAATCTCTTATGGGTCGCCAAGATTTTGGGATTGACCCAGAAACTCTAAAAGAATTTGCTAGTGAAATAGCAGAAGTACACCGATTGGGAGTACAAATTGGGATAGTTATCGGAGGTGGTAACATCTTCCGTGGTATTGAAGCGGCTGCTTACCAAATTGATAAAGTTTCTGGCGACCAAATGGGTATGCTTGCTACTGTTATCAATTGTATAGCTTTGCAAAATGCTCTTGAAGCTGAGGGAGTTCCAACTAGATTGCAATCTGCAATTAAAATGGAACAAATTGCTGAATCTGTAATCAGAAGAAGAGCTGTTCGACATTTGGAAAAAAATAGAGTAGTTCTATTTGGTGCAGGCACAGGAAATCCTTACTTCACAACTGACACTGCGGCGGCTCTTAGAGCAATTGAAGTGGAAGCTGAGCTTGTTATTAAAGGCACAAGAGTAGATGGAATTTACGATTCCGACCCTGAGAAAAATCCTGACGCTAAGAAATTTGAAACTATTAGCTATAGAGATGTTCTTGAAAAAAACTTGAGAGTGATGGACTTAACAGCTATTACTCTTTGCCAAGAAAATAATTTACCAATTAAAGTGATTAACTTCAACGAACGTGGCAATCTTAAAAGATTGGTTCTTGGAGAAAATATAGGTTCAACAGTTACAAACATCTAAAGAGAAATAGAATGAGCGTACAAGATATAATTTCGCAAACAAAAAACCAAATGACTAAAACAGTAGAACACACTCAATCTGAGTTTGGTAAAGTTCGTACTGGTAGAGCTTCGGCTTCATTGGTAGATAGTGTAACTATCGAAGTATATGGCAGTCATATGCCAATTAATCAAGTGGCAAATGTTTCTGTGCCAGACGCACGCACTATCGTTATTCAACCTTGGGATCGCACAACTCTAACTGCAATTGAAAAAGCAATTCAAATGGCTGATTTGGGTTTCAATCCGCAAAACGATGGTACTATTATTCGTGTTCCTGTGCCACCACTTACTGAAGAACGAAGAAAAGAATTCGTGAAGCTTTGCAAGAAAATGGCTGAAGAAGGCAAAATTGCTATAAGAAACATTCGCAGAGATATGAACGATACACTTAAAAAAGAAGAGAAAGATAAAGAGATTTCTGAAGACGACCGCAAAAGAGGCGAAGATGAAATTCAAAAGATAACTGATATCAACATTAAAAACATTGATACAGCACTAGAGAAAAAAGAAAAAGAGTTAATGGAAGATTAATCCATTAGTGATTTAGAAAAGAAAGCAAAGGTAGGTTTTAATAAGACCTGCCTTTTTTTTGTGGTAAAAGTTTGGTTATTTAAAATAATATTGTAATTTGAAGTAGAAATATTTAGAATTGTAAATATCTTGTTTCTATGAATAATAGTTTTAATTTCTTGGATTATGAAATGAAGAAATATATATTTGTTTTTATACTTTTGATTTTGTCAATTTCTAACACTTTTGCTTTAGAAATTATTAAAAACATAAAGTTCACAGACACAGTTTTACAATCATCTAGATTCTATCATATTTCTAATAACGATGGTGGTATTGTTGGTTTAAGAAGAGTTCAGAAAAGTTTACTACCAGAACATAACTTTGCTAAACAAATTCAGCTTTATGAAAAATATGATATGGATTTGAATTTTCTTGCAAATATTCAAACTGAAAAGGGATTAGGACAGTTTTCAGATAATTTGATTGATTTTCAAAACAAATACTATTCATTTTTTCAATCTGATATTGGAGATTATTTACATTTTGTAAGTTTCGATAAAGATTTTTCAAATATCAAGCTCAATAATCTTGATGAAGTATTTATTGACTCAAATTGGTATGTTGAAAATTTCTCATTTCCAAACTTCAATACATTTGTTGAAAAAAATAATGGAAATGAAGAATTATTCTTTGCAATGGCTAACTCAATTACATATATAAATACTTCTGATACTATTAGAAGCAAATATATGGCTCAGCTTTATTTGAACTTTTTTGATATTAATGGCAAACTTCAAAAAACATTCAAATCGGATGAGTTTTTTGGTAATACTTACGACCCAAATTTAATGAACTTTACTTCTCAAATTGCTAAACAGCTTAGCAATGGGAATTATTTGCTTTCAGCCAGATTTATAAGTTACAATTATACTCAATACGTATATTGTTTCACGCCTTCAGGAAAATTACTTTGGAAAACTGTATTGCCAGAAACATCAATGTCACGTAATTGGAAAATAGAGGAAATTAGTAATTATATTTATCTAATAGGTGAATATAAAACAAAAGTACTATTTGAACCTAATTTAAGTATTGCGAAGCTAAATCTTCAAGGAGAATTAGTGCAACTTAAAAAGGTAGATAAACATAATACTGTTAGTTTAACTAGGTCATCAATTGCAGATAAAGACAAGATTTATTTGTTTGGTTTAAATAATGGAGCTTCAGCAGCTGCTTTTACAATCATTGACACGAACTTAAATATTATTCACAATGAAGTATTTACAAAAGGAGAATTTGGAAGTGAGTTTTCAGCCGCAAGCAAAATTGCAGACAGTACTTTTGCAGTTGGATATTTAACTAAATATTCAAATCTTGCAATTGTAAAAATGAGTAGTACTCCAACTGATGTAAAAGAAGTCAACTCTTCATTTTATACAGGACTCCCATATCCAAACCCATTTGCTTCTGAAACAGTTATCGAATTCAGCTTAACTAAAGATGAATTAGTAACTATAGAGTTGTTTAGTTCAGCTGGTGAGAAAGTAGCAACTTTAGAAAAAGAATCTCTAAAGAGTATCGGAACAAATAGAGTTTACATTAAATCAGATGGACTTGCACAAGGTGTTTACTTTGTGAAAATTACTGCTGGCAATAATTCAGAAATTCGAGAAGTTATTATAAGCAAATAATATTGCTTAATATTTCATTTCAATTTGCATTAGCCCTACTAATAAATAAGTGGGGCTTTCTTTTGTTTCTTCTTTATTTATTGGATTTTTAAGTTTAATCTTAAATTAAAATTAAACTGTTTTTCTCATTTTGCAAATAAACTTACAAAAAATAAGTTTAAATTCAGCATTGATATGTCTTTAAATGAAGAAAAGTATTTTATGAATGCAAATGAATCTAAACGAAAATTTATTCTAAGTAGCTTAATTGCAAGTGGGTTAGCAGTATCAGGTGTTAATTCGTTAGCTAAGATAGGCGATGCTAAAATACCAGAAGCAAAGCAGAAAATCAAAGCAAACCCACTCAAAGCTGGTAGCTTGGTGGGAATAGTAGCTCCTGCCACAGCTGTTACAGACCCTGAAGATATTGCCAAAGCTAATGAAGTGATTGCTTCATTTGGTCTTAAGTCAATTTATGGCAAAAATGTGCTAAAAGGTAGTGGCTATAAGACTCGTAGCGTAGAAGAAAGGGTAGCCGATTTGCACGAAATGTTTGCTAATCCAAATGTGGAAGCTATAATGTGCGTTCGAGGTGGCTATGGTTCGGCGGGTTTGCTCGATAAGTTAGATTATCAGTTATTAGCAGCCAATCCAAAAATATTTTGTGGCTATAGCGACATAACTGCAATGCACTTGGCAATCCAAAAAATGACTGGACTTGTAACTTTTCACTCGCCTGTGTTGTTATCTGCATATACAAAATTCACGGAAGACAATTTAAAAAGCATTTTGTTTGGATCAAATAAGGATAATTATTTGATAAATCCAGAGCAACGGCGAGGAATTCGCAATGCTTTTCCTATCCAAACGATTAAATCGGGCATTGCTAAAGGCGAACTAATTGGTGGAAATTTATCTATAGTTACTTCATTGATGGGAACTGAATATGAAATTGAAACTAAAGGCAAAATCCTATTTTTTGAAGATGTAGATGAACCAGCTTATCGAATAGATAGAATGTTGACTCAAATGAAACTGGCTGGCAAATTAGATGGACTTGCTGGTGCTATTATTGGCAAATGCGAAAATTGCAACTCGGCTGGACAGGGCAGTCTTTGGGATAGGTCTATTGGAGAAGTATATGATTATTTTTTTGCCGATGCGAACTATCCAGTTATATCTGGGCTAATGATTGGTCATACAAGCGAGCAGCTGACTATACCGATGGGTATTATGGCTGAGCTTGATGCTGATAATAAAAAAGTAAAATTATTAGAAAAACCTACAAATTAATAAGAATGGCAACCGACACTAGAATAGAAAAATTAAAAGAAGTATTAAGCAAAAGACAGCCCGATTTGACGGCAGTTTTTGAGGATATCTACGACCCACATAATTTAATGGCTTGCCTGCGAAGTTGTGATGCAGTGGGAGTTTACGAAGTACATTTGGTGCAATCCAGAGTGCAATCCAAGAAGCAACAAAGAATAGGGCATGCAAGCTCTTCATCTGCCAAAAAATGGGTGGAACAAAGAAAATATAATGATGTTGCGAGTGCTTTTGAAGTTTTGCGAAGCCAAGGCAAGAAAATATATACTACCCACTTAGATGCAAATGCTGTGAGCATCCACGAACTTGACTTCACAGAACCAATAGCGGTAGTATTTGGTAATGAAAACGTTGGGGTAACAAAAGAAGCATTAGATTTGGCAGACGGCAATTTTATTATTCCGCAAGTGGGAATGATTTCTAGCTTGAATATTTCTGTTGCTTGTGCTGTCACTATGTATGAGGCTTATAGACAGCGAAATTTGGCAAAGAAATATGACAATTGTCAATTCGACGAAGCCACATTCGATAAAATAATAAACGATTGGATAATCTATAAGTAAATGTATTTGCTAATTTACATATTATTATTTGTATTTTCTTTTGGCTTAGCCCAAGAGAGTGTAGTAAATGATTTCTTACTTTTAGATAGTGCTTACATATTTGCAAATAATAATGGATTTAGTAAAATAAATGCTGGCTATTTATCTATCACTTCAAAGGGTAGACTTCCTGCATTGATATACACTATGCCCCATATCCTCCCCGAAGAGTTTTCGCTTAATATGAATGTAAAGTTCGATTCGAGTAGCAAAGTATCAAGTTATGGTGTGATTATTGGAGATACTGCAATTTATGCTGTTGTATTTAAAATAAATGCCGCCAATTATTATAAATTGCAAGAATATAATTCTGGTAAAATCACTGATATATCTGACTGGCAGAAGTTAGAATATCTTAATACATTTACATTTCCTAATTTAATAAATATAGAGAATTTCAGTGATGGACTGAAATTCTCAATAAATACAAAGCAAATCAGAACATTTAAAACACAGAATAAATTCTATAAGTATGGTGTTACTCTTTCTATGAATTCTGCTTTGCATATTGATTATATTAGCTTGAAGAACAGAAAGCAAGTTTATAAAGCACAAGAGCAATCGAGAAATCCAAGTAAACCATTAGAAAAAAGAAAAAAACGAAAGTTAAATCAGAAAACTTCGCTTGGCAATAATATAAATAGTATTTATAATGAGTCTGCGTGTATGCTATCGCCCGATGGGAAAAATATATTCGTAACTCGCAAACGCCATCCAGAAAATAGAGGGACAAATATATACGATGATGTTTGGTATTCAAAGTTGGATAGCCAAGGCAATTGGGAGCGTTTGCAAAACATTGGCTTTCCGATTAATAACATAGGCAATAACCATGTGGTGTCTGTTTCTGCAGATAACAGAACACTATATTTGCTCAATACATACAATCAAAATGGAGAGCCAAAGTCGGGCGGTATTTCTAAAACTAGATTGATAGACAATAAGTGGACTATCCCCGAAGATGTTAATGTTTTGGGATATAATAATATTAATCAGTTCTCTACTTTCAATATTTCTGCCGATGAAAGTATAATGACTATGTCTATGGAAAACCAAGAATCAATTGGTGGATTAGACCTTTATGTTAGCTTTAAAACAGGTAATAATCAATATACAAAACCATTGAATTTAGGCAGAACAATTAATACTATCGAAAATGATTTTAATTGTTTTCTTGCTGCGGATAATCAAACATTTTATTTTTCTACACTTGGAAGAGATGGATTTGGTTCGGCGGATATATATTTTTCAAAGCGACTGGATTCCACTTGGCAGAATTGGAGTGAGCCACAAAATCTGGGAGAAGAAATAAATTCAGCATCTGCTGAAATTGCTTTTGCCATTAGCTACGATGGGGATTATGCTTACTTGGTCACTCAGGATAGTACAATTTCAATTGGTGGTACAGACATTGTGAAAGTGAAACTTCCTAACGAAGCTAAGCCAAACCCAGTAGCTATTTTGAATACTAATTCCTCTTTTGATTCACTAATTGTTAGAAATAAAGCCAATAATGAAATTATTCTAAAAGTAAATAAGCAAGAAAATAAAACATTGACTTTGCCTTTAGGACAGAATTATCAAATTGAGTATAAAAAAGATGGTAAGTTTGTTTCGGAAGATGTAAATCTTGATAAATCAGAAGTATTTGAGGTTATTGAAGGGAAGAAGTCTGAAATAGAAAATGATACAATTATTGTTTATTTCGATTATAAAAATTGGAAAGCTCAAATTGAAGAAATCGCAATTACCAGCGAAGTGAAAAAAGTCAATATCTACACATATTCCGATATGCGTGGAACAGATAAATATAACAACGATTTGACAATGAAACGTTCTAAGTTTATAGAGTCCCGATTAATCAAGAAAACTCAGAAAGGGAAAATCCAATTTAACATTCAAAGCTATGGCAAACTCTATGCTAATCTGGACTGCGAAAGCGAAAACTGCTTTTCCAAAGATAGAAAAGCAGTTGTTATATTGGAAAAATAATTAATTACTTTTTGCCCATTTAAGCAAATCTTTAAATGTCGGCTTTTTACCTGTCATCAAAATACCAACTCTATAAATCTTAGCTGCAAACCATATAGCACCCACTGTGGAAGTCAATAGTATAATCACTGAGGCAGCAATCTGCCAAAGTGGAACAGATGTAGCCGCCACTCTTGTAATCATCGTTATAGGCGATGAAAAAGGGAATAGTGACATAAATATTGAAAACGTGGAATCTGGCTGCCCCATAATTTGTGGCATTGTTGTAATTGTTAGTATTATTGGCAGAGTAATTGGAAGCTGCAATTGAGCTGCATCTTGTTCTGTATCCACAGCAGAGCCAATTGCCGCAAAAAGAGAAGCATAGAAAAAATATCCCATAAAGAAATAAAATACAAATGCAACACCCACCCAAATCGAAATCTTAGGTATGTTTTCAATAAAGCTTTTTGCTTGTGGACTCATTGCCTGATTGCCACTTTGCATAGGCATTTTATTCATTTGTTGCAAATTTTCTATCTTTTGAATTTCTGCTTTATTAAATGATTTATCGAATGTCATAACTAAGGGAGTTGCAACTGCCATAACTCCAAAAAGCATTACCATCCAAACTGCCACTTGGGTAAGTCCTACAAAACCAATACCCACCACTTTGCCTATCATCATCTCGAAAGGTGTTACCGAAGAAGCAAGTATTTCCATAATACGGTTCACTTTTTCTTCTATCACACCACGAGAAACAAAAGAGCCATAGAGGAAAGTAAGAATATAAATTGCAAAACCAAGAATATAACCAACAAAAGACATACCTTCGGCATTATCTTTTTCTGTTTTGCCAGATTCATTTATTTTTTTAGTTTCTAATTTTACATTGAGATTTATTCTAGCCAACAATGTTTTGTCCACTTTGGTTTCAGCCATTCTATATTCTCTTAGCACTTTGTCTAAGTCGTTTTCTAACTGATTTATAAAGCCAAGTCCACCGCCACCTTTTGTATATACAGTGACTTTTGCATTATCCAAAGCTTCCTTATTTAGTACCACAAAGCCATCGAGATTATCTGCTAACACTTCTTTGCTTAGCTCAGCTTCCGATTTATTTACTTTGAAATAAATATCTTTATTTGCTTTTATTAAATTGTCTGCTAATATATTTGTGTTGTCCAAAATAGCTAGCTTCTTACTGCTCTCGCCCATAGACATAGAAACAGCTATTATAATCGCAAAGAATAATATGAATGAAAGAGGTCCAATAAGTGTGCCTATAATAAAACCTTTCGATTTTACACGTTTTAAATATTCGTGGTTTATTATTGTCCAAATTTTAGAATTTGCCATTTTGTGTAATCTCTTAATTTTGGGAGTTTTTAACTGATTCTATAAATATTTCATTGATGCTTGGCTCCACGATTTCAAATTTCGTGAGTTGTAGTTTATCGGTAAGTAGTGCAATTATTTCATTTGGTTTCAATGCAGGATTTGTAATTTTAAGCTTGGCTTTTCCTTCGCTCTTGCTAATAATTACAAGGTTGTTGCCAATATTCACATCTTGAAAGTTTCCTTCGAATTCTATATTGAGATTGTTTTTCACGAAGCTCTTTTTAATTTCCCTTACATTTCCTGCAAGGATAACTCTACCTTTATTTATTAAACTAATCTCATCGCACATTTGCTCCACTTGGTGCATTTGGTGGGTGGATAGAATAATTGTTTTCCCGCTTTTTTTCAAATCAAGTATAATCTCAATGAATAGTTCTGAATTAATCGGGTCAAAACCAGAAAACGGCTCATCTAGAATCATTAACTCTGGATTATGAAGAACAGCAGCTATAAATTGAACTTTTTGACTCATTCCTTTGGAAAGGTCTTGCACTTTCTTATTGACAAAGTCCTTTGCTTCCAATCGTGTGAGCCAGAATACAGCTTTTGCTTGAGCATCTTTTTTGCTCATACCTTTGAGTTGCCCAAAATAAACAAGCTGATCTATCACGTTCATTTTCTTGTATAGTCCTCGCTCTTCGGGTAAATAGCCAATTTGATTTTGGTGGTCACGATTAATCTTTTCACCAAAAACTAATATCTCGCCTTGGTCGGGCATATAGATATTAGTAATCATTCGGATTAGAGTGGTTTTACCAGCTCCATTCGGGCCAAGTAAACCGTGGATAATGCCTTTTGGTATAGCTAAGCTAATATCGTTAGAAGCTTTATAGTCCCCGAAAAACTTAGTTACATTCTTAATTTCTACAATGTTCATTTCGATTCCAATTGAGATGGATGGTCGCCCCTAAGGAAAGACTCTAATTCTAAGACATCTTCCTCGCTGCCAACAAATAAGGGAGTTCGCACGTGGATTGACTCTGGTACTAAATCCAAAATTCTGTTCACTCCATCACTTGCTCTGCCGCCCGCTTGCTCCATTAGCATAGCCAAAGGGTTAGCTTCATAGACAAGTCTTAGTTTACCTTTTACGTTTTTCACATCTGCTGGATAAAGAAAAATACCACCGTAATGCAGAGTACGGTGGAAGTCTGCAATGCCAGTACCAATATATCTCTGTGTGTAAGGCCTATTGGTTTTATCATCAATAATTTTTAAATAATCAATAAACTGTTGAACTTTTCTATCCCACTTGTGGTAATTGCCTTCGTTCACACTATAGTAACTGCTTTTCTTAGGCACTTTCAGACCCTCGTTTATCAGAAGGAATTCGCCAATAGTTGGGTCATAAGTGAAAACATTTACTCCACGCCCAGTCGTATAGACAAACATAGTGCTTGAGCCATAAAGGGCATAGCAGGCACCCACTTGCTTATAGCCAGGTTGGATTATATCTTCAGCTGTACCGTCATCACCATCTTTGGAAACTTTACGGTATATTCCGAAAATAGTACCAATGGTAACATTAACGTCAATATTTGAAGAGCCATCTAATGGATCGAAAACAATCACATAATTACCTTTTTTGCGATTTTTAGGCACATTGATAATTTCTTCGTTTTCTTCCGATGCCATAACAGCAATATTTCCACTTTGTGCCATCACCCTAATAATCACTTCGTTCGCATACTCGTCCAGCTTTTTAACTTGCTCGCCGTGGACATTAGTGTCTTCGGTTAATCCAAGTACATCGTTCAAACCCGCTCTACGCACATCGCGCGAGATAATTCGTACGGCAAAAGAAATATTGTGTAGTAGTCGAGTGAACTCTCCAGTTGCTCCTGGATGTTTGTATTCTTCCAGTGTTATGTGGTTATCTAAAGTAATTAACTTCTCGGTATTGATTATCGCCATAATTAAAATTCAGCTTGTGGTTTTAAATGAAACAAAAATTAAGAAAAAAAATCATTAAAAACTTCCCCAAATCGAAATTTGGCGTAGATTTGTAAAATAAATTTGTGATTAATTAGTGTTAAGCTTAAAAATTACTCAAAAAATCAAATTGCAACTAAGGAAAGGGAAATGCCAAATTACACTTATAAGTGCAGAAAATGTGGTGAAGAATTCGATGTTTTCCAAAGTATTACAGCCGATGCATTCACTAACCACCAACAACAACCTGAAACGAAAACGGACTGCGATGGAGAAATTTATCGAAAAATTTTTGGAACAGGAGTTGTACTCAAAGGAACTGGCTTCTACGAAACTGATTATGTTAAGAAAACAGGTACTCCTGCCAAAACAGAAAGTTAAAAAGAAAAAGAAGTAGTAAACTATTTCAAAAATTTTACTTATGTTTTCGAAATAATTATACTTGAATGTGTTATAGCTAACATCAAAAAAAAGCCACTCAAAATAGAGTGGCTTAAATGAAATTTCAATTTTGTGAGTTATAAACTACCTTATCTGAATTCTCTTGCGGATATATTTATTGTTACCAATTCTAACTTCAGCTATGTAATCGCCTTGTGGCATAAGTTTGCCATTGTCGTCTCTGCCGCCCCAGTATAGATTGTAATTGCCAGGGTTTTGTTTGCCTTTAAATAAAGTATTGATTACCTTTGCTTGAATTGAATAAACCACTACTTCAATTTCATCAGAATATTCAATTGAATATTTAATGTTAGGCCCAACATCTTCTGTTAGACCAAGCAAACTACCAATTAGCGACATCGGGATTTTTAATCCATAGCGAGGAAGTGTATTCATATAAGGCACAGCAAGCGAACGTTCTATATTTTCCTGATATGCCAATTGTTCATTCCCCGATGGAATAAAGAATTCTTTTGGTATATCTTTCAAATTGTCCAGCACCTTTCCGTAAGGGCTATTGCGTTGCAAGCGAATGAAATTCTGCCAGTTCTTGTCGGATTGAGTAATGAAATTCCTCATTTGCACATCAAGTGGCAATTTCAAACGCAATGCTTCCATATAAGCACTATCTTGCTCTGGAGTAAACTCATTGCGAAAGCCAGAGCGGGGAAGTTCATCGCCATCGGGCTGGGCAATCACAAATTGTAAAGTTGCCAATAATATAATCAGCAAAAGGAAATATTTCTGGTATTTAGTTTTATTTTTCAAATTGTACTTCTGCAAAAGAAATAATTTAGCAAAAAAAATCCGATATATCTTATCATAAAGTATATATCGGATTTCAATCAATTTTGTTGCAAATTTTATTTGCCAGAACCCAATTTGTCCAAAGTCAAGTTTGAAAGCATATCGCCGAAAGTGATTGCACCAACTTTAGGGATGTCAACTTTTTCTCCACGACCTTCATAGCGATCTCCACCACGGTTGTCACGGTTATTTGAGCGATTGCCACCACCATTATTTCCACCGCCAGACTGTCTGTTCATTGCTTGCTCAGCTTCTTGCTCTTCAGTAAGCACTGGCACAACAATCATAGACTCATCTTCTGGAGATAAATCAGCTACTCTAATTTGCATTGCATCGCCAACGGCAACAGTCATTTTATTGCCATTCATAAATGCACGCATTTTACTTCTCGGCATAAATGCATCAATTTCTTCAGCTACAGTAACAACAGCACCTTTTTCATTCATTTCTGAAATCACTGCACTAAATTCAGCATCAATAGGGTATTTAGCTTGGAATTCACCCCAAGGGCTTTCGCCAACTCTTTTATAGCTCAATGAAATTGCTTTTTTGTCGATATTGATAGCAACTACTTTGAAATCATAAGCTTTGTTTAATTCCAAAACTAAATTTGGGTTTTTAACTCTCTTAGTCCAAGAAAGCTCATTGATTCTAACTAAACCGTCAATGCCTTTTTCTAATTCGATATAAGCACCGAAATCAGTAAAACGTCTAACTGTACCATTGTGAATACTATCAATTGGGAATTTAGCTTCCACTTCTTCCCAAGGAGATTTTTCTAATTCTTTCCTGCTCAAGCCAAGTTTCATTTCTTTTTGATTCACGTCAATCACAACAGCTTCCAATGTATCGCCTACTTTATATAAGTCCGATGGTTTGTTCACATGTGAGTGAGAAAGTCTAGAAACGTGAATTAAACCTTCAACGCCATCTATATTGATGAATACACCAAATGTAGGTAATGAAGAAACAACACCAGTTACTTTTTCGCCAACTTTGAATTTTGCTGCAAATTCTTCAGCAATTTGACCCTTGCGGCTCACTATGATAGATTTTCTTCCATCATTTTCTTTTGCTTCTATTACGCTTACTTTCAATGTAGAGCCAATTGCATCTTTCATTTCAGCATCATTAGGTTTTCTGCTCATTGAAAAATGAGAGAATGGCAAGAACAATGGAGCACCTTTATAAGCAACTCTAAATCCACCTGTTACTTTTTCATTTACAACTACCTCGATAGTATTTGTAGTTTCAATCATAGCTTTCAATTCATCGAAAACATCGTCCAATTTATCTTGAGTTACTTTTGGAGCTACTGGCACTGCCACTTTGTCTGGGTGGACAATAGCAAAATCAGTATCAAGTTTCTCTTCAAAATTTGATGGATTTGAATTATCTGCCACAAGTGAGCCAAATTCGCTATCACTTATTGGAACTGGAGCAGCTTCGGTAGGAGCTGTAGCAACTTCAGTAGGAGCTGTAGAAGCTTCAGTAGAAGTCATAGCAACTTCGGTAGGAGCTGTAGCAACTTCGGTAGAAGTTGGAGCAGCTTCAGTAGAAGTTGTAGCAGCTTCAGTAGAAGTTGTAGCAGCTTCAGTAGAAGTTGTAGCAGCTTCAGTAGAAGTTGGAGCAGCTTCAGTAGAAGTTGGAGCAGCTTCAGTAGA
>Ga0163148_10000384_pt1 | contig 59515 bp, 44 predicted proteins | sample OliLakLV19MP7P2_FD_148606 | JGI IMG/M metagenome (GOLD analysis project Ga0163148, IMG submission 148606) | Freshwater microbial mat bacterial communities from Lake Vanda, McMurdo Dry Valleys, Antarctica- Oligotrophic Lake LV.19.MP7.P2 | ecosystem: Environmental > Aquatic > Freshwater > Lake >... | reverse complement strand
ACAACCTTTTGCACATCAATCCGGGCGCTTGCGGCAATCACGGTTTTCACGTCATGAAAACTATCGTCCGGTTTGCGATTGATGCGGGGAAGATCCGGGATATGGAGGTGGTGGAATTGGGGAAACGGGGCGTGATCATAACCTAAAACCCTAAAACAGATGTCGGCAAAAAAGAGTATTCCATTTTTTACTAAGATGGAACTTTTTTTCTGCCGACATCCCTCCTGGAGTTTGGCATTGAAAGGTGATGGCTCTTGAAAATTTCATTCAGTTATTACCTAAGTAAGTAACTCATGATCATGACAACAATTCCAGCAAAAGCCATAACTTCGAATGCCGTAAAGAATAAACGCAAAATTGCTTTGATGCATGACCCTAAGAAGAACAAGGTACCTGCAATAGATGCAATAAGGAGCAATTGGAATACAAAGCCTTCGTTCATGAATTCTGAATTTTGATGTGAGTAATTAAAACTCACACTCGAAATTCCGTTTCTGCTAACCAGAAATAGTGTATCCTGAACAAAAAAAGTGTATAACGGAAGATTATTCCATCCAGAACCTCCAGGAAGGAGCAGGAATATCTGCTTTTTCAGGGTCGTAGCAACAAAGGCTCCCTAAAGTAATCGTTTTTGTAAAAAAGGCTTTTGCCTTTTGATGCGACATGGTTCCTATGCTTCTTTTGATCGCTTTTGTGACGTTCTGATAAATTTTCTGCGCTTCTTTATCTTTTTCCGAATACCGTCGTAGTACGCCTTTAAGGATTCGCACACTTTCGTAAAAAGTAGTGTTTTCCTGATCAGACGATAACACTAATCGGTTCTTTTTCAAATGATCCCTGTAATGAATTAAACGGTCAAAATTCGTCCTCGAAGGATTGATGTGATACAATTGTTCGGCAACCGCCAGGATGTATTCCTGCAGTTCCAAAACGACCTCCGGATCAGCATCGGCCAAACTATCTTCTATGCATTTAATTGACTTTACCAAACCTTGTTCGTCTGTCGGAAACAGCTTTTTCCCTTTCAATTCAGAGAACTCCTGAGTAATGGGGAATGCCTTTTCAACATCTTTGGGAGAACGAAGGTATAGTTGACGGCAATGAATTTCTTTTTGAGGACGCATCATTAATTGGTGCATATAGATCAGCCCTAAAACATTCCCTCCTTTCTCCATTTTTATCATCTCCCCCTCGAAACGAAGGTTCCAACTTTGCGTACCGCGAAAGAACTCAAACTCGGAGTGCCCTCCCGGCGACACCAATTGCTCTGCAATGCGCTTCATGTCAACAATTTCCTGATGCCGCAGCGTGCTCTTCTCCAACCATTGCTGCAGGAGTTGCCGATCCGACTCGGCGGACCTGATCAAAAGTTGCATTTTGTTCGCAAACAACTGATCTTTTCTATGGCATAATTCCCAGGTTTGAAAAATCTGTCGGTAGCAGTGTTCGATGTTCTCAGCGAACAAACCAATCTGCCATTCCGGAGCAATTTGTGTTCGCAGATAGACCGGCATACTCCCCAGATTAATCTGGTAATCGCCCGTTTCTATTTGCGGAGGATAAAGTTCTTGGGCATAGGGCGTCCATAAAAGCGCGTCAGGACTTTTACAAAGGGCGGGTAACAACAATTGACATAGTTCTTCAAAAAAAAATCCCGCTAACCGGTGTACCGGGTCAACTTCCTGCAGACTCTGAATCGTGAACCTTTCTGACAATCCGCGGCAGAGGAACGACAAAGCCAGCAAGGGAACTATGTGATGAATTTCTTTCTCCGGCAAACGCTCTCTTCCTCCTATAAAAGCAAAGGCGAGGTGAAAACCACAAACGGACAAAGGAATCATCAGCGTTTCCAATGCCCGCCATTTATTCAGGCTGCTGTGGCCATTCAGCCAACCCAGCATATACTCATCCGGGATCATCCTGGCATTCAACCCTCCTACCCCATCTTGCCAGTCTGCTTTTTCAGGCCAGTTCATCTGCCCTATATATATAGGTCTATTTGCACTTTTTAGCTCATAAACCCGAAGATGTAACTCACGATTTTTTCGCACCGGCAAAGCCAATATCAAAACTGCATCCGGTTTTACCAAACGGATACCCAGCGCTATTTGACCAGCCAAAATTGTCGTAAAATCGGTTTCCATAGTATCTTTTCAGGTGTTGTTCAATACCAAATCCTTTAACTCCTTGTTATTTATCTAAAAAAAATAGGATTTTTGTTGTGTTTTTTATAAGATTAAGTCATAAATTCAATAAATTTTAAAAAATGCAAAACAAGAAACGGCATTTCTATTCCGAAGAAACGTTTTTTCTTCCGTATAGGATAAATGTAAGGCAAAGTCTATAAAGTCAAGCACAATTCCATCAAAACTTTAATTTTTTTGCTGGCTACATTTCACAAAAGTTATATCTTTACCTCGCTACCTCTACCCATTATGATGTTTAGCTACATATCAAGTACAAAATATTTGTTGAAAAACCCGATAGAAAATACGTGCCATGAATTTTCAAAGAGCGGCTGAAGATATCAAAGACGACCTTCTAAAAGAGCGATTGTGGAAATTGTTGAACCGTTGGAGCATTGAAAAACTGAATGTCGTCAAAAACCTTACGCAGGAACGCTTTCTGGGCGACGCTGAAATGGACTACCTCCTGCGTCGCCTTGCCGATTTTCCGGACTATTTCCCTATACCCGATATCGAAGATGCTCTAAGAAGAGAATTCTACAGTTGGTTACAACTTAAAGGAAAACCTGCCATCTTTCCTGAAGATGATTACCCTTTGCTCGGCGTCGCTATCCCTTATGAAAGATTAGAAGGCCACTTTATGAAGGAATACGGAACTATTTTTCCTTCCCGGGAGGTTTTTGCCCGATTCATAGATGACATCACCAACCAGGTTCACCCCCATGTTTGGCTGAAGAGGAAAAAATACGATCACCTGCGCATCAAACCCGATTATCAGTTACACTGGTTTTATTGGGAAGCAAGCGGAAACTATACTAATCCTTTGGCGTTATTTGATACGGGGCAGCAAGTAAAAGACGGATTAAGATTGCCAGAAATTTCTGCCCGTTATGACCGCCAATTGTTGTTTGCGTTTAGTACAGACCGGGCGCACAATCTGGGTGCAGACTTGGCTCTTTTCCGCCCTACCTTTTGCGATGCGGACTTTATGGCTGAGTATGAACCAGCTCACTTGGGAGAGTTTCGCTTTGGTGTAGTTAATCGAACTTACCAAGTGCCAAAAGTTGGGGCAAAAGTGGTTCTTGCCGAAGCTGTAGCCCGAAGCGGGTATTTGAAATTGGCTTATTTAAAACAATGCAAAGCATTGTCATAAAAGAAAATCATGAAAACTCAATATTTAGAAAAGTTGCGCGACCTTACCAAAAAGCAGAAAGGCGAAGTTCCTGTTCAGCCTGCTGCTTCATTTGAGGGGGACAACTTGGAATCTTTTATCGAGCACATCAAAAACGTGCCTCGTCAAAAGCCCGTTTACCGTCCGGAAAGAAGCGGTCAATTGAAAGAAGTGGTGGACAATTTCGACCGGGAAGAGTTGGCCGAATTTCTGGAAGCCGCCCTGCTTGAATCGCCGGAATTAACCGCTTTGCCGTTGTTCGAAGTCACAAAAGCCTTTTCTGCTGCCGATGCCGCGTTCGATTGGTTGATGGACATGTCCTACACTACCCTTGTCAAAGCCGCTGCTACTTTCGAAGTTTTGTTCGAACGCGCTATGGATAAAGACGCTTATGGCAGCAAAGGCTATATGGTATTGCAAAAAATCATGGCCATTACCGCCAGGAATCATGCCGGGCTTCCATTCGGCTATCTGAAGCGCAAGGTTCAGAACGCAGAAATCAACCCGGAGCTGCAATTGAGAATGGCTCTGTTGATGCTCCAGCACCAGGATTGCAATCTGGATGTCAAAGAACTGACAGAACTGTTTAATGTGCAGCAAAGGCCCTGGCTTTTGCCAGCTCAAATGGAGGTACAACTCCCCTTGTCTGGTCAGCAAATATCCGATCGCGAGAAAGCGGCAAACCAGGCGTTCCAGGCGCTTGAATTGTTGCCCTATTTCGATAATAAAAGTTTCCCGGTAAAAGACTTCGATTTGTTCCACCCAATGACTTCCGTTTTGGAAATCATTCTTGGCATTCTAAAAAACGCTTATCGCAACGATTGGGAGGAGCAACTCAAATCGTTTTATGAACGACCCGGTTTTGTCATCGCCAATGACTGGTTGCGCAACAGGGTTGAGGAAACGTTCTTGTATAGTAGTATGAAGGAAATGCATACTGCTGTCAAGGTCGCTCACGATAATGAGGTCATGGTAGAATTCACACTGGATATATTGACCTTTGAAACCATCCCGTCAGCAGAAGAAATTAAAGATTGGGTGAATAGCGCATTGCTCAGTAAAAAGGGAAAGGAGGAGCTGATTCAAAGTATCGTATTGGCTCTTCAATACCAAGGCGAATTGGCTGCTGCCAATATGAAGCCACTGTTGGAAAGTTTGAAACAAAACCATATTAACATGGAAGAGGAGTTGAAAGCTTGGCGGGTGGCAGTGAGGGTTGAACAAGCCAATTACGAAGTAGAAACGGCCAACATGCGTTATCAGAAATGGGTGTCGGATAATGTTGAGCCAGCTGATTTAGAAATTAAAGCTTCGATTAAAAGCTATGTGCGCTCAAAACAAGACCAATTCAAACCATCCAAAAAAGTGATCAAAGATGTTTTGCTATTGGCAGATGATTACAAGAACTGGTAGAAAGCATAATTAATATCCTTATCAAAAACTTAGATATGCAACGCAGCGATAATAAAGACTATACTTCTACGCCTGGTTCTCCTACGGATGATAGAGATGTGGGAGGACAATTTATAGAAGAAGTAGCCAGCAGCTATGCTATTCAGGAATATGAAGAGCGTCTGCGCGACGAAAACCAACTGACATTAGCCTACTATTTCGACTCTGCAGATGTCATTAATATGTTGCAGGGAGGGTGGGCCTACGAATCGTCAACAAAGTTTGATGAGGAAGCGCTAAGACGTGATAGAGAAAAAGTACTCGTATATGCACTCGCATTTGAGGGGTTGCTCGGCACTATCCATCTTCTGGATCCACATTTTCTCGAATTGATGAAGAAGTTGGAGCAATCCGATTTTTTTCTTAAATCCCCTTCGCGAGAAGAATACAAAGACTTTGCCACTCAGGTACTCCACGCTCATAAGCTTCTCGTATCCTCGAAAGTTAGGCCTGTATCTAAGCGCAATGTGGAGGCCTATGTAGAAGAACTGGTTGAAGAAGGCGCTGATCTTTTTAGAGCTAATTACTTGCTCCGGGAATTTGCATGGCCCCGACGGCTGAAATACCTTAAGGATGATACCAAACGCCTACTATTGGACAATGGCCGTATCCCGGAAATATCTGATCTTGATTTGTTTGTTAAAATCAGAAAAGGATTTGACGTTGTCAGACCTGCACGCTCGGAAAATAACAACCAGGATGCACTGGCACTGTATTTCCTGCAAGAAAAGCTGACAGTGCATCTTCAAGATGCCAGACAACCATTACCCGTTTTTTACGGTAGTTCTTCTTTCATACGCCGGGCAGTAAAAGAAATACAGAAAAATGACTCTGCCTTGTTTACCTATCCCTCTCAGGAAGGTGGCCCCCGAATTCCAATTGTGCGTGATGCTTTGTTTTTCATACTCGAACCCGTCTTTAAAATAGGCGATAAAACAGAAGCTTTCTTTCAAGAGCTTCAAGACGCAAAAGGAGGCATTCGCGCTTTGGTTCGACGTGAATATGAACGCTACCGCAATAGGAACTTCGCGCTTGTTTCTGAAATGGATAAGGCCAGAAAAGAATTTGAGCACAGTATAAGAGAAATTATTAATGTGAAATTTAATCAGGAAATCTGGATTAAGCACCAATTTCACAAAAACATGGTAGATGATCTTAAACAATCACTACACTGGCAACAAGAAGAAGAAACCTCTCTCATTGAGCAAGAACTGCGAAAGGGTCTGGAAGAAGCACTCCGAAGCGCCCAACAGGCTCTGCAACGTTCGATTGAGTGGAGTGCCATTGTACGGCATTTTGATGATCTAAAGACTGACGTAGAAACTTATTTGCCCAAAAGTGCAGCAAAACTGGATGTCTTTCGTGATTTTGCTTTGATACGATTCGGTTTGGATAAACAAAAATTGACCCGAATACAAGGTATTACAGAAGCAATGATCGTCCGCCTTGATGACAGACTGCCCGATGCGGAAATCATTTCTTTATTGATGACCAAGCCGGAAACCGAAGATAAAACTGAGCGGTTACTTTTAGGCTTATCCATTGCATGGCTGTTGGAAAAATATAAGCTGATCGTTACTTTATGTGACCAATTTACCAATCAGGATATGCAGCGTCGTTATGAAATTGCTTTGTTACTGGGTGCCTCAACTATCTCTTTAAATAAAAATACGCAAGGCATTGAACGGACACAGGAAATCATCAATTGTATTTTAGACAAAAAAGATAACTATCGAGTTTGGTTGGGGATAGCATTTCTCTATTACCGGATGTGGGAAGTTAGTTCCAAGCAAGCTGGAGACCTGCCAGAGATGGATCCAGAAAAATGGAACATATTACAAGATAGTGAAGGTTACAACAAATATATAATAAAAGGCAGTATTCATTTTGTGCAAAAGGCTTATGACTATCTTGAAAATCGACTTCAGGAAGAGAAAGAGGGGGGCTATCGCCTGTTGAGCTATGTCTATGCGCTCAATAACATTATTTATTATGTAACAAAAAGCGCCGATGCAGATGCTTTCAAAAACTTAGAACCGCTCTTGGCCAAGCTTCGCTCTTATGAGGGCGACTCACTCGTTTGGCAAGGTCGTTTCTATGATACTTTAGGATGGTATTTCCTCAGAAAAGCCCTATATAGTGAAGATGGTTCGGATCTTTTTAAAGGATACATCAAGATGGCCAATAACTTTTACGAATTGGCCGATTCCCATATCGCTTCACCACGTGACAGGCTTTTGTACCGGTTACTACTCGAGGGCATACAAAAAGTAAGAGAGCGTTCAAAGAACAATAATTAATTCCACCCTTGAAACCTATACACTATGGAATACCTTTCTACAATATTGTTGACTTATGCAAATTCTGATTCTTCACCGTTAAAAATATTGGATGAAGAAGAGCGAAAAGTATCTGATTTGCTTGAAGAAGAAAAACTACTAAAATTAGGATGCAAAAAAGAAAGTGACCGTTTTATTGCAAATAATGTGGAACGCTTGATAGAAAAAGTAGAAAAAGCAAAAGACAGTTTGCTCTTTTTTTCATATAGCGGTCATGCAGATGATAAGACTTTTCATTTAGATGGCCAAACAGCTCATATCTCAGGCTTTTCAAACATCCTCAAAGATTGTTGTCCCAATCTTTGTTGTGTCTTATTGAACGGGTGTAACACTTACGGACAAGTCAAGTTCTTTCATCAAGCTAATATACCCATTGTTATCGCTACCCATTATGAAGTAGGAGATAAAAAAGCAACCAAGTTCGCTGTTCGGTTTTTTAAAGAACTCATAAATGGAGCAACAATTGAAGAAGCTTTTGATAGCGCAGCATATTTAATGCAAACCAAAACAGGTAAAGAATACATCAAACAATGCCTTCACCCGAGAGGCATTAACATTAAAACTTCTTTAAATGAAAATGATCCTAATGAAAATAAAAAGATGTTTGGCATGTCTTGTTTGGAAGGCCATGAGTTTAAATTAAAATTGGGTTTAGAGCAATTATCAATAAGATGTAATACTCATCAGGTATTTGAAAGTAATTTGCAATATCATAATATATTGGTAGTTGACTGTAGTCATCGACATTTACCTGATCATGTTGATTTTGCAACTGACCTCCAGTCAAGACTATATAGTCGAAAATTACCTTATTCAATTGGTTTTTTCGACCCGCTTCATTACACAATTAATTCATTGTCAATTCATGGCTTAAGCATCTTTAATAGTTTGGTAAGTAAAGCCAATAAGATAATCTTTTTGCTACATACTCAAACCAGCCGCTTTTTTGATTGTATTGACCTATTCGATGGTGTCTTAAAATCAATTCAACAATCCTCAAAACCTGTTTGGAATATCTATTTAGAAGACTTTCGACATGATGGATTAGAACGCTTAAAGGTTAATGAAAATGAAGAAAAAAACAGGCGATTTCCAATAGATAAAAAAGAATTTTACTTCAATGGAAATGGTAGTCAAAAAAATGCTCCAGATTTAATCAATCATTTACAGGAAGCACTTGAAAGTGAAAATAATCTTATCATAGAGCATTTTAGGAGTTTAGATTTAAAGACTCAAAAAGACTCAATACTGGATTTTTTCGCTTCAGACAGCCTGCCTGATTCCAACCTTTTCTTATTGGATGGAGGGAATGAATCAGGGTGGAAAATACTTGTAGATTATATACGCGAACAAATCAGAGCATTTAATACCCAAAGACTCCCTCCTAAAGCGGAAGTCTCTTATAAAAACGGATATTCAGAAAGCAGTGATTTATTTGCCCGAATGTCTTCTTTGTTGTCTGAAACAACAGATTTTGATTTTTTTGAAAACGCTCAACAGAATTTTATTGAAGTAGTTAATAAAAAACTTAATTACCAATCCTTATTATGGATTATAAAAGATATTCAAATTGAGTCAACTTCAGCAAATGCACAAGATATTCCAATAGATATTAAGCTCTTAATGGACTGGAGGAAAATCATTAATTATGAACTTCAAAATAGGAATCGTTATTGTCGACTATTTATTATTTTTGTTTCTAATAAGGGGTCTTTTCGGCCTTATGTCGAACACTTTGCCGGCCACACTTTACATTTAGAGCAGTCCCATGTCACACCCCAGGATATTAGCCGGTGGCATCACCAGTTTAAGACCAAATTTTTCCCCATCACATTGCCAGAAGAACTTCTATCTTCTGATTTTACATTCCGTCAAGCGGTTAATCGTCTATGTAAGGCTCTCAAAAACCAGGAAAAATTAGAAGCAGAACTATTTTAAGAACTATCAAAACCTTTTATGAATGCACAAAAAAGAAAACCGTACTGAATATAAAGGGACTGCACTTAATGAATACAAGTATGGAGCACTCCCTTATTTCCCTGGAGAAGAAATCGTAAGAGCCGTTAACATCGCCCTGCGTTTGGGGCGTCCTCTATTAGTACGCGGCGAACCGGGATGCGGGAAAACTCGGTTGGCAGAAGCCGTTGCAGTGGAATTGCATGGTGAACATTGGAAAGACTCCCTTTTTCGCTGGTCTATCCGGTCAACCACCAAAGCATCAGAAGGCTTTTATACATTCGATCATTTGGCTCGATTAAGAGACAGTCAAATTGAGGCCAGAAGTTATGTCCAAGAGCAAAAAGGTAAAAAAAAAGAAGGTGTCCAAAAATATATCAACTATGGCGCTTTGGGGAAAGCAATTATCAGATCTGAAGAACAACCTGAAGGTAATCCGCCTGTTTTATTAGTGGATGAGATAGATAAAGCTGATATTGACCTGCCGAACGACTTGCTGGAATTATTAGAAGATTACTCCTTTGTCGTTACAGAAACTAATGATCAACACAAATCGCCTGAAACCAATCGCCCCTTTATAATTATCACTAGCAATAATGAACGGGAACTTTCCGATGCTTTTTTGCGCCGGTGCATATTCTTATGGATTGACTTCCCGGGGGAAGATTTATTGAATGCCATCGCAGAAGCAATCTTTACTGAGCAGGATGATCATTGGAAAAAATCCCTGCCTGGTTTAATTGATAAATTTCAGAAAATTAGAGACTTTGCCCAAAAAAGCCCGCAGACGAAACATCCTTCGACCAGTGAAATGCTGGACTGGCTCAGGGCTGTTGGGCACTATACCGATTGGGGTAAAAATCGGGATGAACTCGACCGAATTCTTGAAAGCAGAGATGGCATCTACAGAGAAACACTCATTAAAACTCAACCCCAAAATAAAAGATAGGAAATGACAGAAGGGCTTATCTTATCATTCTTTCTGCAATTGCGCAATAACCCTGGGTTCTTTCATTTAGAAATGAGGCACTTTGGGGATTTATTGCTCTTGCTTCGAGAAGACGAAAGCCAAGAGAGTATGAAGAATTCAGATAGTCTGAAGAATTTATGCAGAACCCTATGGTTAGCTGACTCCCGACGATATGGAAGCCTATTTGACCATTTATTCAAATCAACCTTTGAAAGTAGTTCCCAGGAGTCAACTATGATTCCCCCAGAGCATCCGGAAATTTCAAAACCCAAACCAAATCCAATCCAGGAAATAAGACCGCGAAAGCCCTTACAACAACCAGAACAATTTAGGCGAGATAAAGTAGAGCCACTAACAACAGAGCCTGATCCCGTAAAGACGCTATGGATTTACATTGAAGAAGGAGATGAGAATACAGAAGCCAAACGTGGTTCTTATATCCATAGAGAATTTGATCTTTCCAACAATTTTCATCCTGTTAGTTCCCATCTTTTGCAGCAGCGCTGGCGTATGCTCTTCCGTACAGAACGTATCTCCTCGGAAAAGAATGGCATGGATGTGGCAGCAACGGTTTCCGCTTTAAACAATGGTTATATATTGTCAAGCCCCCTGTACAAAAAGGAATGGACTTACTCCCCTTGCATTGTGCTCCTTATTGACCAATTAGGCAGTATGGAACCCTTCGAAGAGTTAGGAGAACTTATTCGGGAAAGTTTAGAAAATGCATTCCCAAAAGATAAAATCAAAGTGTTTTATTTTTATAATGAACCAGGTTCTGTATTATTCACCAATCCTTCTCAAACAGAAGCAATCAGCAATGATGATTTTTTTCGCCGATATGTGAAATCCGATAATTCTATAGTCATTTTTAGTGACGCAGGGGCATATCGCCGAGACATGGATCCGGATCGCATCATAAATACGTTACATTTTTTAAAAGAAACACAATCTTTTCGACACAGGATATGGTTGAACCCGGTGCCCAGGAGTCGCTGGAATTCCAAAGCCATTGAAGCCATTATGGCTGTTATTCAAATGACTGAAGTATCCCATACAGAGATATCATTGTTGCCAAAACATTATGGGCACATCTATCCGACGCCCTATGACACCGATACAAAACTGATATCTGCGGAAGCAATAGAAAAAAGTGCTGCCGAAGTCCGTCCCTATTTAATGTGGTATAATGACAGATATGCGGCTGAGAGTTATGAGTATTGGCAGTTCCTGGTTTTGGCAGCATTTATGCCCGCTTTTTCGACGGATATGCTTTACAAACTGAGGAAAAACATGGCTGCCCTCACCGGAAAAAAGTATGATCCCGGAAAGCAAATCCACTATTCAGTTGTTGCTGATCTGATTTTATCTCCACTGTGCAGAAAATTAGGGATGGGATTGTTCGAGGTCAGAAAAGAACTACAGGAAAATATTTGGGGACAGGAAACCTATAAGAACAATCTAATCGAGTTGAATAGCCTGCGCTTGTCAAGGTTCTTAGAAGAATATGCGAAGGATAGTGAGAATAGTTATTTGCCAACAAAAGTTTATTGGGAAGCCCTTATGCATCGGGTCGCGTTGGCAACAAATTATGAAGAACTCTTAGGCTCTTTACTTGCAATATCTGGCAACAACGGTTCCTTTCCAATAGAAGAATCGAGTATAGATGAACACTTTGAATACCTGAAGGGTAAAGATGGCATGGATGCTGCAAAAAAAGAAGGAATTCGCGTTACGCTGGCATGGGCAAAAGCATTAAATGCCTCGAAAAGCCCCCAAAGGAATGAACAACTCCTGGAATTAACGAGGCACCTCCGGGAGAAAAAACCGCAAGAAAGCAACAAGCTTAACACTTTCTGCCTACCTGTCCCTATGCCCGATGATGATTCTCTGGCTGAATTAATAAAAACCAGTATGCTACCGTCTGTTACAGTTGAGCCGAAAAAGACTGATGAGAAGTTTATCGGGGAGTTAATGGATAGTTATGCCATTCAGCAATACGAAGACCGTTTGCGCAAGAATGGGCAGTTAACATTAGAATATTATTTCGATTCTGTAGATGTCATCAATCTGATTCAGGGGGGATGGGCTTATGAGACAGGTATGGAGTTCAAGGAACAAGCCTATCGGCGTGATCGAGAAAAAATCACCGTGTATGCTTTCGCTTTTCAGGGCTTGTTAGGGACAATACGCATGTTAGAACCCCATCGTTTGGAAGTTACGAACAAATTGGACCGGCATGAATACTTTCTGGGAAACCCGACCAAAGTAGAATACAAGCAATTGGTTAAGCAAGTATTACAGGCAAATCAATTAGATCATAACAAACCGATTGTTTCCCTCAACGTACATAATATTGATGACAACATCAAACAATTGATCAATGAAGGTGCCGATTTGTTTCGTGCCAATTACTTACTACGGGAATACACCTGGGAAAAGCGGCTCAAATACCTGATCACGCGAAATCCCGTTCGTTTATCTTTTGACGGGTATGGATTTCAAGAAATATCTGATTATAACCTGTTTACAAAAATAAAAGCTGGCTTTGATAGCATTCGCCCCCAAGCTCAGATGTCTTATAACAATATCCACGATGCCACATCTCTATATTATCTACAAAAAAAATTGTCTGCCCATATTAAGGATAAAAAGCAGCCTTTGCCGGTGTTTTTTGCAAGTTCCTTTGCAATCTGGCATGCAGTAAAATTTATCCAAAAACAAGACCCGGATTTATTTACCTACCCTTCAGAAGGCGGCTCATTTCGGCGTATCCCCATCATACGGGATGCCCTGTTTTTTATTTTAGAACCGCTTTTCCAAATTGGCGGCCAAACAGAAGATTTTTTAAAAAAACTGCAGGATTCAAAAGACAGCATCAGAGTTCTTATACAAAGAGAATACAACCAATATAGAGACATAGACAGGAAGATAGTTTCTGATATGGAGACCGCGCGTAAGGATTTTGAAAATAAAGTAAAAGGTATTATTGAGGCTAAATTCATACAGGATATATGGATAGGACAAGGTTCTTACCGCCATCTAATATCTGATTTAAAGCAGTCCTTCGAGTGGAATGACGAAGATATTCCTTTAGTTGAGGAAGGTCTAAAAAGTGAACTTCAGGAAGTTTTGGAAGATGCAAAAAAAAGCCTGCAAAGATCAAAAGAGTGGAGCGCCATCGTAGAAGCCTTCCGTGAAATAAACCAGGACGCCAAACGTTATCTTCCGAAGAGTGTCGGCTCTTTAGATATATTTCGGGATTATGGATTAATACGCTTCGGTATTGACAAACAAAAACTGGATGGTCTTCAAGACATCATAGAATCATTGATTAATGTGCCGGAAAGCCGGCTTCCGGAAGCATACATCATTTCCCTTTTAATGACCCAGCCCAAAACTGAAGCCAAAACGGTAAAACTTTTATTGGGGATTACAGTGGCCTGGATACTTGAAAAAAACGACCTCATTGTTACCTTATGTGAACAATTCAGCGGCCATGACATGCAGCGACGGTATGAGATTGCCTTAATATTTGGTGCCGCTTTTATTGCAGCGAAAAAAAATGCACAGGGAATTAACCGAACCCAAAGTATAATCAACGATTTATTAAGCAAAAAAGATAATAACTACAGGATTTGGCTGGGTGTCTCTTTTCTGTATTACCGCATGTGGGAAGCTGACTCAAAGCAACGTTCAGATATTCCTGAAATAAACTCCGAAGAATGGAAAGCTCTGGAAAAGCGAAGTTCTTACGAAAAATACATCATTTACGGAGCCATATATTATGCTGATAAAGCTTGTAGCTATCTTAAAAAACGACTAATGGAAGATGAAATTCAAGAAGGTTATCGCCTGCTTAGTTACCTCTATGCACTCAATAACGTCATTTATTATACCACAAAAAGTGGAAATACCAAAGCGTTTTTGGCATTAGAAAATCTTGTTGAAGAATTAGAAGGTCATGAATACAGGACTGACGTCTGGCAAGGCCGCTTCTATGATACCCTTGGTTGGTATGACCTGCGCAAGGCTTTTCTATCCAGCAAAAATGTCGAGTTGTACCAAGGTTATCTCAAGAAAGCGGAAATGTATTACAATTCGGCCATGGAAAACATAGCATTGCCAAGAGATAGAACCCTTTATCGCCAATTGCACGACGGTATCCAAAAAGTAAGAGAACATTTGATAAACTCTTAGTCACTCAATCCCCCCGCGCGTCATCATCCGGGTTCCGAAAATCCCCTACCCCATGCAACCTTCCATCCGGCAATTTCAAAATGGCTTTGATGACGGCAATCCTTTCTACTTCCTGGAAATGGTGGCCCATACCTTCAAGCACCTGGCGGGTAGCCTCGTTGAACGTGCCACGCTCCGTCATAATGAGGTCGGGCAGCCATTGGTGGTGAAACCGCCCGGCATTGACCGCTTTTTCGAGATCCATGCCAAATTCGGCAACGTTCAGAAAGACCTGAAAAACGGTGGTGATGATGGTGGAACCGCCCGGCGTGCCGAGCACCATAAAGAGTTTTCCGTCTTTTTCCACGATGGTAGGCGTCATCGAACTGAGCATGCGTTTGTTCGGCTGGATGGCATTGGCTTCCGCGCCAACTAAGCCAAATTGGTTGGGAACGCCAGGTTTGACGCTAAAATCGTCCATTTCATTATTGAGAAAAAACCCGGCACCATCTACCCAGACTTTACAACCGTAATTGGAATTGAGCGTGGTGGTCACCGAAACCGCGTTGTCATCTGCATCCACCACAGAGGTATGTTCCGTTTCAAAACTTTCTATAGCTATTTTGAAATTGCCGGCGCCTACGGCTTCGCTGCTGGTTGCTTTGGACGCATTAAAATCCCCCATTCGTTTCAACAAATAGCGGTCGTTGAGCAGGGAATCAATCGGAACCGGGAAAAAGTCGCTGTCGCCCAGATATTGGGAGCGATCGGCGTATACGCGCCGCGAAGCTTCGACCATCACATGCACGGCTTCTTTCGACTGAAAGCCCCATTGCTTTAAGGGATAAGGTTCTACCATTTTTAGCAATTGGAGCAACGCAACGCCGCCGCTTGACGAAGGCGGCATAGAAATAACTTTATAGTCTTTGTATTTACCAATCAATGGTTTACGCCATTTCGATTCGTAGTTTTCAAGATCCTTGTGCGAAACTATGCCGCCGCCGCTTTGCATCTCAGCTACAATCTCGTTGGCGGTTTCGCCTGCATAAAACCCGGCCAACCCTTTATCGCGAATCAACCGGAGCGTTCGCGCCAGCTCTTTTTGTACCAGCAGATCATCTGCTTTCCAGTTGTCTTTCAGAAAAGGATTGGGCTGCGCGTTGAATTTGCGGAAAGCGGGCTGAAAGCTATTCAGGCGGTCAGCTTCGGCGCTGCTGACGGGGAACCCTGCTTCTGCAAGGCGAATGGCAGGTTCTACGAGTTTTTTAAAGTCCAATTTACCGTATTTCTGATGCGCTGCGATTAACCCGGCCACCGTTCCGGGCGTACCCGCAGCGAGGTGTCCATCGGTACTGAGCCCTTTGATGACCCCCCCAAGGCTGTCTAAATACAGGTCACGGTGGGCGCTTGCGGGCGCTTTTTCGCGGTAGTCCAAGGCATCCGTTGTTCCATTTCCCAGGCGAAGAACCATAAACCCGCCGCCGCCAAGGTTCCCGGCGCGGGGGAAAACGACGGCCATCGCAAAATGAACGGCAATGGTGGCATCCACTGCATTCCCACCCTGTTCCAATACGTCGAGTCCGGCTCGGGTCGCCAATGCATGCGGCGTCACAACCATTGAATTTGCGGCAACGGCACTTTTTTGGGGAACGTACTGGTTCGTAACCCCGGGTAAAGCGCGCTGGCAGGCGCAGGCCATTCCTAAAACAGCCCCTAAAATCAAAATACTTCTTGCGAATTTCATTTTTGGTATGATAGTTGATTTAATAATACAAATGATTGCGGGGTTGTGTAATAAGGTGCAAGGTGCAAGACTTGTCTCGCTAAGCGGGAAGGCAAGAGGCAATAATTTCGCGAGGTCGTTCTGTTTGTTTCCGTAAACATGAAGCATTGCAAAACAAAATTGCCTATTGCTCCTTGCCCTTTGCCTCTTTACACAACTCCGTGTGCAAGTTTGCAGCAATTTAGCAATCTGAGATCAGACTATCTACATAAAAAATCAAGGAGTGCGGCAGCCTCAACACTGAACGAAGGGGCAGGCAGTGAGAAAATGGGGACCTCGTTATAAAACTTTGCTTTGGCCGCACTCTTTTTATTCCTTCTTTATTGCACTTCATTCGGGTTTATCTGCGCTTCGGTACGGATTATTTGCATTCCACTTGCGGAATGTTGCATTTTGTGGGCATGTTCATAAAAACATGGTTTACATGAGACTGCCGTTAACCCTTACGTTGATACTTTATTGCCTCCGGCTGATCTCGCAAACCGGAACGCTTTCCGGATCCGTGAAAAGTACGGATGGAGCGCCGGTCATCGGTGCCAATGTTTTTCTCAAAGACACCTACGACGGCGCTTCTACAGATGGCGAAGGCAATTTCATCTTCACAACTGACGCAACCGGCGCGCAAGTGCTGAGCGTTTCCTGCATCGGGTATGAAAATCACGAACAGCCGGTTACCCTGACGAGCGAAATACTCGAAGTTCACATTCGTATTTTACCTGCGGCGACCGAACTCGACGCAGTTGTCATCACCGCAGGCGCTTTTGAAGCCAGCGATGAACGCAAAGCCGTGGTGTTGCGGCCACTCGATATTGTTACGACTGCGGGCGCGCTCGCCGATATTGCAGGCGCAATGAACACGTTACCCGGCACTCAAATTGTGGGCGAAGAAGGCAAAATTTTTGTACGTGGCGGCGCTGCCCACGAAACCCGCACATTCATTGACGGCCTGAATGTGCAGAACCCATACAGCAGCACGGTGCCCAACATCCCGGCGCGCGGTCGTTTTTCGCCTTTCCTGTTTAAAGGTACCACCTTTAGTACGGGCGGTTATTCGGCAGAATACGGCCAGGCTTTGTCATCCGCGTTGCTGCTCGAAACGCAGGATGTTGCGCCAGAAACTGTCACCGGTATTTCCCTAATGACGGTTGGCCTTGGGCTTTCGCATACGCAAAACTTAGGCAAAGCTTCCATTGCCCTTTCGGGCGATTATACCAACCTCGCGCCTTATACGCTGCTGGTGAAACAGAACATTGAGTGGGTCCGGCCTTTTCAGGGATTGGGCGGGCAATTGGTGTTTCGCTACAAAACCTCGGATACAGGTATTTTGAAAGTACAAGCCAGCGGCAGCGGCAACGGTTTCACCATGCAGTATCCCGATGCAACTCGTGTAGACCAGCGAAATGAACTGACCTTGAACAACGAAAACTACTTCGCCAATGCATCCTGGAAAGAAATTGTCGGCGAAAACTGGACTTTTTTCGCAGGTGCGGCGCTGTCTCAAAATACCGACGACGTCCAAAGTACTTTTGGCCTGCATAGCCGCGAAACCGCTGCTCAAGGTAAAATGACGCTCAAATATTCGGGCAAAGACATCAGCGTGAAATTTGGCGGCGAATACTGGGGCAGTCGTTTTGAAGAAAGCTTTCAGGAAGAAACGGGTGCCCTTTACGAAACGAACCTGAATGACGATTACAGTGCCGTTTTTGCAGAATCAGAAGCGAGTATATCACCCAAACTTGCGCTGCGTGCCGGGTTACGGCTGGAATACAGCGCTTTGATTCAAGACTGGAGCTTAGCGCCCCGTTTGTCGGCAGCCTTCAAAACCGGCGATCACAGCCAAGTTTCGCTGGCGTATGGTACGTTTTACCAGAAGCCCGAAAATAACTTATTGCGCTACAATACGAACATTCGCTTTGAACGCGCAGCGCACTATATCCTTAACTATCAATACATGCACAACCGCCGGACTTTTCGGGTAGAGGGTTATTATAAAGGCTATAAAGATTTGATTCAGTTTGCTGAAAATCAGGCTACGCAAAGCAATAACGAAGGTTATGGAGATGCCTGGGGAATGGACGTTTTCTACCGGGATCAAAAAAGTATTCAATACGGCGATTTCTGGATTTCGTACTCTTTTCTGGATACAAAAAGGAAATACCTTGGCTTCCCCATTGCGGCTACTCCAAGTTTTGCGTCCCGGCATAATTTTGCAGTGGTATATAAGCACTGGATCCAGCGCCTCACGACTTCAATCGGGTTTACCTATTCGCATTCAAGTCCCCGCCCTTACGACGATCCAAACCAAGACGGTTTCATGGCTGGGCGAACCTCCCCTTACAACGACCTGAGTTTCAACGCGAGCTACCTGACCCATATCTTCAGCAATTTCACGATCCTTTATATTGCGGTGAACAACCTGCCGGGCTTCAACAATACGTTCGGGCAGCAGTTCAGCAATACGCCCGATGCAGAAGGTAATTTTACCGGAATCGCAGTAAGACCGCCTGCAAAGCGCTTCTTTTTTGTGGGGTTGTTCATTTCGATCGGAGAAAAATTTGGCGGCATTTAGTGTCTGTCTTTATAGTCCGATAGCTGCGTTATGCTCAACCCCAAAAACGGTCAATTACGCGAGTAAGCTCCCATTTTTGGGGTCTTCGCATGCCTTGCTCTCGAACTCTAAAGAACAGACACCCGGCTACTTTTTGATAGCTGCGTTGTAGACACCCGGCTACTTTTTGATAGCTGCGTTATGCTCAACCCCAAAAACGGTCAATTACGCGAGTAAGCTCCCATTTTTGGGGTCTTCGCATGCCTTGCTCTCGAACTCTAAAGAACAGACACCCGGCTACTTTTTGATAGCTGCGTTGTAGACACCCGGCTACTTTTTGATAGCTGCGTTATGCTCAACCCCAAAAACGGTCAATTACTTTATTACAAAATAATATAAACATGAAAAAGCACATCTTGATTGCCGTCAGTTTTTTGTTCGCGATTGCGTTATCCGCACAAAATGAACGCTATACTGCGGCCATGCAAAAAGGAATTACGATATTGGACACTGCACGGAATACAAATACGTTCCTTCAGACAGCCAACCACTTTGAGCGGATTGCCAATGCTGAAAAGCAAGCCTGGTTGCCCAACTATTACGTTGCTTATTGCAATATGATGGTCGCCACAGGACTCATGCAAGAAGAAAAAGTGGAACAGTGCGGCGCATACTTAGATAAGGCGCAAACGGCGCTGGATGCTGCAAAAACGTTGGCATCGGAGGAATCTGACATCTACGCTTTGCAGGGTTATATTTACCAGGGGCGGATTTGGGACAACCCGATGGCCAATGGCGCAAAATACAGCCCGATGTCGCATGCAGCGTTAGACAAAGCCATTGCAATAAATGACCAGAATCCGCGCCCTTATTATCTGAAAGGCCAAAACGTATTGTTCACACCTGTTTTTTACGGGGGCGGCTCCAAAAATGCAATGCCGTTGCTGCAAAAAGCTGCTGAAAAATTTGCAGCTTACCAGGCACCTTCTCCTTTGCATCCCAACTGGGGCGCAGGCGCGAACAAATGGATGATTCATCATGCGGAAAAAAGCATGAAGGAAGGCAATTAAATTACAGCCCCTTACCCTGAAGCGCAGAGGCGAATAGTTTTGCGAAGTACCGCTCCAGTAAGGTTTCCTGGTTGGTTCAAATCTGCCGAACAGCATTCGGTGGCACAAGGGTTGGCGCTGTGTAACAAAAAGGCACCCCGAGTCCCAAACAGGTAACTTATTTACGCCACGTTCCTAAAAATTCACTTAAAGATGACGACAACCGGAAAATGGCTCGCATTAAGAACTGGTTTGATCAAAATGGGCATGATCTTCGGCATTACCTTTGCCATTTCAGTACTTGTCATGTGGCCCTGGATGAGCCATAACCAGTATGCCCTGCTTGTTAACGCCACCTACAACAGCCTGTTTACTATGCTGTTGTGGGTGGGCAATGAGTGGCTCGCCGATAACATCAATATTTCCTGGATAGAATATCCATTGAAACGACTGGCGTTAAGCGCGCTCCTCACCGTGGTTTATACCCTTGCTGTCATCGTCGGTGTGCGCATCGGAATGGCCTGGTTGCTCCATGGTACCCTGCCTTCGGAGACACTGAAAGACATTGGCAGCAGCACAGTGCTTGTGACCCTCACACTGACCATGCTAATCAGTACTTTTTTGCACGGCCGGGCATTTTTATTTCAATGGAAAGAATCCGTGCTGGAAGCCGAACAACTGAAGCGGGCGCACTTGACCGCAAAGTATGAAAACCTAAAAACCCAGGTTAACCCGCATTTTTTATTCAATAGCCTGAATGTATTGTCCAACTTAGTCTACAAAGATCAGGATCAGGCGGTGCGCTTCATCAAGCAGTTGTCGAACGTGTATCGGTATTTATTAGACATGCGCGAACAGGAAGTGGTCTCCCTGGAAACCGAACTGGAAGTGCTGAAAGACTACATTTCGCTGTTGAAAATCCGTTTTGGCGAAAGCCTGAACATCAACCTGGAGCTGGAACCTGATGCAGGCATTGCCATCCCGCCCCTCACGCTGCAAATGCTGGTAGAGAATGCCGTCAAACACAACATCGCTTCGAAGAACATGCCTTTGGACATTTCTATATTCCGGCAAGGCGACCTGATTGTGGTGGAAAACAGCCTGCAAAGCCGGCTGAATAACCCGGAATCTACCGGAATCGGTTTGATCAATATTCAGGAACGGTACCGCCATGTCAGTGACAAAGCGGTGGCGATCGAAAACGGACCGTATACTTTTCGGGTTATTTTGCCCGTATTGCAAATGACAAAAGCATGATGCGCATCCTCCTGATCGAAGATGAGGCGCTCGCCGCCGAACGCCTGCGCGAACTCATCCTGCGTCATGATCCCGGGATTGAAATTGTCGCCCAATTGGACAGCGTTTCTGATACGGTGCAGTGGTTAACTTCAAACCCACCCCCCGACCTGGCCTTTTTCGACATCCATTTAGCCGATGGCCTGAGTTTTGAAATATTCGAGCGCAGCGAACTGCGTTGTCCAGTCATTTTCACCACCGCTTACGACGCATACGCACTTAAAGCGTTTAAAGCCAATGGAATAGATTATTTATTGAAACCCATTGACGCTATGGAGCTTGAAGGTGCGTTTCACCGCTACGAGCAGTTGCGCGCCAACTTCTCCTCCCCTGCCCTGCCGGAAATCAATGCATTACAAAAAGCTATGCAACAACTCCTTGTTCCGGGCTATAAAGGCCGCTTTGTGGTGAAAAACGGCCCGTTTTTGCACGCGGTTCCTGTGGAAGAAATCGCCTATTTCTACCACGAAAATAAAATGGTGTGGCTAAAGAAAACCGATCATAAAAAACACGCCATAGACTATACACTGGAACAAATCGAAGAAATGCTCGATCCAAAGCGTTTTTTTCGGCTTAACCGAAAGTATATTGCTTCTTTCCCCGCCATCCGGGAAGTGGTGGTTTTTTCGGGCAGCCGGTTGAAGGTTTCACTGCCTGATCCGCCGGACAAGGAAGCGATTTTGATTAGTCGGGAGCGGGTGGATGCTTTTCGGAAGTGGTTGGATCATTAAAATCTACATCCCTTTATTTCAAGGCTTGTAGAAGGCTTCAATTCTCATTATCTTTGCGATAGATGACACGAGACAAATACCATGATCAAGTTCGAAGAGCATTAGAAGCTGAAGGGTGGGTTATTACTCATGATCCCTACTTTATCCGTTTAGGTAAACGAAAAGGCTTCATTGATCTCGGTGCAGAGACTATTGGAGCCGAACGAGCAAACGAAAAAATAGCCGTCGAAATTAAAAGCTTTTCTGGATCATCAGATGTTGATGACTTTGAAGATGCACTTGGTCAATTTTTGCTTTACAAATTGGCCTTAGCTGATAAATAACCTGACCGTATACTCTTTTTGGCAATGCCTAAAGATTTTTACAAAAGCTTTTTCGACGATTCTTTCTTTGTCCAGGTTTTGAAGACGTATCAAGTCAATCTGATCGTTTATGATTTCAGGCAAATCAAAATAGAACAATGGATAAAATAAATCAATACAAGCGCATTGTTCGCGCCTTAGTAGAAGAAGTTGCAACAATGGCACCTTCGGATGAACAAGTTGAAAATCAGCTCATTACTGATGATGAACATGGGCATTATTTGCTGTATTCGGTAGGTTGGGAAAATGAAGACTATCGAGAATATGGCTCATTTGTCCATATTGATATAAAAGCGGACGAAAAAGTCTGGATTCAGCATGATGGCACAGATTTGAAACTTGCCTTGTTGCTCATTGAACGAGGAGTTCCTAAAGATGATATTGTGTTGGGCTTTAGAGCACCCTTTCGCAGAGAGCCACTTGTCATTCATTAGTAATAATATGATTGTAAAAACAGTTACAGCAAGTTTATCACTGCCACCCCTGCCACCACCAGCGCGCCACCTACCAACACGCTGCCATCTATTTGTTCGTTCAACAACCATACCGAAAACAGCACGCCAAAAACCGGCACTAAGTTGTTAAAAATAGCCGTGCGCGCTGCGCCAATAGCTCTGATCCCTTCTGCGTACCAGACAAATCCGAGTACTGTGCCCAAAAGTCCCAGGAAAACCAACGCTCCCCAGATTTGAAAGGGCACTTCTCCGACCGGGTGCAAACCTTCCCAATACGCCAGCGGCAACAGGCCGGCCATTCCCAATAAACAACTATAAGTGGTAGTCACCAACGGTTCCTGGGCAAAAGAAATTTTGCGACTCAGCAGAGTATAGACCGCCCAGGAAGCCGGGCAGCCCAAAGCCAGCCACTCTCCGGGACCAAAATGGTCAAAAACAGACCTTAATTCTCCACGCGTAATGACCACAGCTGCTCCAAAAAGCGACAACAGGCCGCCCAATATTTTTGCGGGTTTCAGGGGTTCTCCAAACATAAAAACGGAGGCAAACAAAATAATAGTCGGATTCAGAGCCACCAGCAGAGACGCCCGGCTGGCCGTAATTAGTCTCAGCGCACTGAAAAAGAAAAAATTATAAACAATGATACCCGAAATCGCCAGCAGAATGTTGTAGCGCAGCGTCCGACGATCCATCTTTGGAAGCTTAGTTTTGGTGAGCCACACAACGCCCAACAAGCCCAGCGTTGCAAACAAAAATCGCCAGAATGCGCCTTCAAACGGCCCCATCACCTGGGCTGCCATCCGCGTTGCAATGAAGGTGCCACCCCATACACAGGCGACAAGGAGGAGTTTTCCGTAAATCATGGGGCGAAGGTGGGCATTTTTTTTGATCACTTTGTTTCCCGCGAAGGACGCAAAGGCTGGCGTCTCGCTTTGCGGACTTGGCGTATCCTCCGCGTACTTTGCGGGGAAGATATCCCGCGAAGGTCGCTAAGAATGATGCCCGACACTTGGCACCTTTGCTGGAAATTTTATTTCACCGTTATTTTTTCAACATAAGAGGTGTACCATTTCCTGTACTGGTTTTCACCCAATAAACCCCAGCTGGCAACAAGCTCAAATCCAGCTCCCCTTTTTCCAAACCGGCCAGAAAAACGCGTTCTGCAATCTTCACCCCGAAGGCATTAAAGACCTGCACATGAACCGACTTTTCCAAAGGCTTTCCAAACTCCAGAAAAACGGCGCCGGAGGTCGGGTTGGGAAAAACACGCCAGGACAAAGTTTCCGGTAACACGTTTAAACCCGTTACCGGGTTGGCCTCAAAAGCACCAATGGAGGGCGGGATAGCATATCCGTTCCCCGCAAAATCAAACGCCGGGGCAGTAAGTGGCAAGCCAGCGCCTGCAGCCGGGCTATTGGAAGGAATGGAAAAATCGGCGTTGGTTGGCGTGGCAAATAAAGGATCGGCATTTAACAGGCCGTTCGTTTCCGGAACCGGCAAATTGGGGCCAGCCCAATTGGCATCATCTGCATTGAACCAAAGGTTATTGGAAAAAACAAACGTTTCCGGCGCGGTATTCGGGCCGATATTCACTTCTGAATTCAAGTCTTCTTCGAGCCAAACGATGTTGTTGATAAAGGCGTTATCACCACAAGGCAAAAACCGGTCGGGGTCAACGGTCTCCTGTAGAATACGGATGACCCAGTTCTCAGGCTGATAAAACGTATTGTTGGCCACAACGACGTTCACTGCGCCGACATAAGCAATGGGCGCTGTGGAGCCAACGAAAATATTGGCATAGACCTGCAGATTGGCGGCTTCAAAATGAGCCGTATCAGGCCGAAAAAATTGCAAGCCTGTGCTTCCTCCGAGGTTGAGCGTGCGCTGGCCGCCGTCGCGAAAAAAGTTGGCTTCGATGCGCACCCATTCAGTTCCCCCTTTAGCTTGAATGGAATTGGAGCCGAGGCTTTCAAATTCGTTTTGGCGGATGAATCCGTGATGGCATCCTACCATATCAATGCCGCTGCCGCCCGCTGCGCCGTTTTCAAAAGTGCAGTTCCTGATTTCGAAGTAGTCGAGCCCGGAAAGTTTCAGCAAGTCGTTGTTTCCGGACACCGCCATGTCGCGAAAAACGCAGTCTTCGATCACCAGATGGTGTGCAGGTGTGGCGTACGTGCCACCGTCGTCAATGTTCACGCCGTTTCCGGTTTGGTGCTGAAAAATGAGGCCACGTATCCACAAATACGCCGGGTCGGAGAGCTGGATGGCATTGTTGCCGCCTTCAAAAACCACGGTGGCTCCGGGCGCATTTTTTATCGTAATCCATTGGTTGACATTGCCCTGTATGTTCGCGAAGAACAACCCTCCGGGATAGGTACCGGTGTGGATAAGGATGGTATCGCCGGGGGTCACCGCTGCAACAGCCGGACTAAGGGTTGGATAGGTTTGACCCGAACCGACGTGCAGCGTGGCGGCGTGGATAATATTATAGATAGCCAAAAAGAGTAGGGTTGAAAAAGTACGCATAGGGTGACGAGTTTTAATAAAGACTATAATTGTGTGCTCAATAAGTCTCCAAAAATTCGGAAAGCAGAACTATGTCACACCAGGGTTGGTCACTAAACTGTTCTTTCAGGCGAACATCGGTCGTTATAATTAGTTTTTCAGCTGTTATGGCTGAAGCTGCTTCAAACAGATACTGGTCGCTTGAAAAATTACCCATAGATAGTTTTTCAATAACCGCCTCTGGAATTTGCTCAAATTCTTCATTGTCAATTACAAGACACCTTTTGCTATCTTCAAGCGCAAACTTAATGAACTTGCGGATCAGACCAACAATTTCGTCCTGAGTTTGAAAATGGTTTTTAATCCGGATGGTTCTGCTTCATAAAAGTGAGAAAGCCCGCCCTCGATCTGGCCTTTGGCATTTACTTTTTGCAACTCAACCTCCGCACCTATCTCTCCGTTCGTCTGATGAACGGATTTTGACGTCGTCCGGATTGATTTCCCCTTGAGCTACTTTTTCTAAAAGCGCCTGCACAAAGTGCTCGCTGTGTGTGGAGACCAAAAACTGCCGGTCGCTGTCACTGTTGACAATGTCAACAAAAGCACCTGACAACTTGCGCACCATGCTGGGGTGGAGATGGATTTCAGGTTCATCTATGCAAATGAATTTTTTGCCAGTTTGAAAAGTTTTGGCAAGTATGGTTACAAGTTGATTGGTTCCAGAGCCTTCGTTAACCAGAAAATTGGTTTGCCCGGTTTTTGTGTTTTTTGCCAAAAGGCTAAATAATCCGGGTGCGCCGTTCGTTGGCAATTCCAATATTCCGTAAAAGCAAAAATCTTTCCCCTACCCCCCCTTCATGATTTCTCTCGAAATGACCAATTTTTGGATCTCGGAAGTCCCTTCTCCGATCGTACACAACTTGGCGTCGCGGTAATATTTTTCCACCGGAAAATCTTTGGTGTAGCCATAGCCGCCAAAGACCTGCACAGCATCGTCTGCCACCCGCACAGCCACTTCAGAAGCGTAATATTTGGCCATCGCCGAAATTTTGGTGCTACTCTGATGGTTATCCTTTAAGTCGCCGGCCTGGCGGGTCAAGAGTTCAGCGGCTTGTATTTTGGTGGCCATATCCGCCAATTTGAACGCAATGCCCTGAAAAGAAGCAATGGGTTTACCGAATTGGTGGCGTTCCTGCGCATATTTCACCGACGCTTCATAGGCTCCTTTTGCGATGCCCAGCGACAGGGCGGCAATAGAGATGCGGCCACCGTCCAGAATCTTCATAGATTGAATGAAACCGTCACCCACTTCCCCCAGAATCTGACTTTTGTGAATCCGGCAATTGTCAAAAATCATTTCTGTCGTTTCGGAAGCGCGCATACCCAACTTATTTTCCTTCTTACCGGCAAAAAAGCCTGGCGTGCTGCGTTCTACCACAAAAGCCGTCATGCCGTGGCTGTCTAACAACTCGCCTGTACGGACAATCACCACAGCGACATCGCCGGATTTGCCGTGGGTAATGAAATTTTTTGTGCCGTTAATCACATAATAGTCGCCGTCATTTTGAGCTACGCATTGCATTCTGCCAGCGTCGCTGCCCGTATTTGGCTCGGTCAGCCCCCATGCCCCGATCCATTCTCCGGAGGCTAATTTCGGAAGGTAAGTTTCCTTTTGCAATTCGTCGCCAAACATCAGGATATGATTCGTAGCCAGCGAATTGTGTGCTGCCACAGACAGCCCGATGGAGCCGCAAACTTTAGCAATTTCTTCAATAACGGTGATGTACTCCCGATAGCCCAGTCCGGCACCACCGTAAATTTCAGGTACTAATACCCCCATAAATCCGTATTCGCCCATGCGTCGGAACAAATCAACAGGAAAATGCTGGGCTTCATCCCATTCCATGACGTTGGGTCGGATATAGCTTTCTGCAAAATCATGAGCACTTTCTTTTATCAACTGCAGGCTATCCAAAGTTTCTACATTCATACCGTAGGTGATTTATTTGTGTTGAACGATTTGAGTTCCCAAACTGAATACAAAATTACGGTAAATTGTTTTTCTATGTCCAAAGTTTATTTGGTGTCTGTCCATTTAGAAGACAGACACTATTTACTCCCCGACATTTGTTTTGGCAAAACGACCGCTCCCCATCCCAAGGCTTCACGCATTTTGTGGTAGATCGCTGTATTTTCGTAGATGCCGGAAAACAATTCCGCTTTGGGACCAAAAGCATAAACGGGAATCAGCGCTCCGGTATGGCCGTTGGTGGTAAATTTTGGCTTGACCGCATTCATTTTTGAATCTTCGTTAATGGCCATCCCGCCCGATTCGTGGTCGCCGGTAACAATGACGAGCGTGTTGCCGTCTTTTTTTGCAAAATCAAGCACCGCTCCAATCGTCTGGTCAAAATCGAGTAGTTCGCTGATGAGCAGTTTGCCTTCGTTGGCATGCCCCATCCAGTCAATCTGGGATCCTTCTATCATCAAAAAAAAGCCGGTTTCGTTTTTTTGCTTGAGGAAATTCACCGCCAAGGTACCGGCATAAGGCAAATACGTACGCCCGGTGCTCACGGTAAGCGGGTGGTTGTCGGCCGTAAAATAGACCAGGTTGGCATCTGATCTGGCGCGTACCTGGCTGATGTCATCCTGGGAATAATCGTATACCCAATATCCTTTGCGCCGCATTTCTGAAATCAGATCGCGGTCGTCCATTTTCCGGCGGTCAAAGAACTTTTTGCCGCCCCCGATCAGCAGATCCACTTCCGTATTCATAAAGTCGAGCGCAATCGCTTCGTACCTTTCCCGATAAGACTGATGCGCTATAAATGAAGCCGGCGTAGCATGAACGATGGAGGAAGTTGAAATAAGGCCGGTAGCTAAGTGACGTGCTTCCGCTTCTTCGAGGATGGTTTGGCAGCTCGTGGTATCTGCCGTCATCCCGATGGCGTTGTTGTAAGTTTTTACGCCGCAGGAAAAGGCAGTGGCACCGGCCGCAGAGTCTGTAACTAAATTATTAGAGGAGTAAGATTTGTGGAAACCGATTACGGGAAACTGCTCCAAATAGAGTCGGTTGTTGTTGCTGTACAGCGCCGCTGAAATTTGTGAAAGACCCATCCCATCGCCAATCATCAACACGATGTTTTTGGGTGTATCGGCCATCACAACCGTTGGTTCTTCCATCAGATTGGGTGCCACGCAACCGCTCCAGCCCGCCATTACGGCAATCATACATAAGGTCTTTTTCACACCTGCCTGCTGTTTTAATTGATTAACTGGTAATCAGTTGTCGCTTTGTTCAAAATAAGTTCTATATCCCTGTAACAAAAGTGAACTTTCCCCCCGTCTATCAGGCAACTTCTGAAAAGAATTGTTGTCATTTCCGAAGTTATTACCCGACTGTTTTTTTTAGAAAATCACCATTAAATGTCCACCCGACTGTTACCAAACCTGGCATTTGCAGCCATGTTGTGCCTCGGTGCTATGCACTCAGGTACAGCCAACAATGCAAATTTACACGCAATTCCGAATGCCCGTTCTGTAAAGAGCATTTTTGACGCCTTCGCGCAAAAAGAAATGCTCGAAGTTACCTTAACCACAGACCTCGGTCACCTGATCAAGCACCGCAAAAAAGAAATTGATCAACCTGCAACGATTGCTTACAAAAGCGATGCAGGAGCGGTAATTTCTTATGACATCAAGATCACACCACGCGGAAAATATCGCCGGCGCATCTGTGACTTTCCGCCTCTAAAGCTGAAGTTTTCAAAATCAACCCTCGCTGAACAGGGGCTTTCCGCGCACAACGATTTGAAGTTAGTTACGCACTGCATTAAAAATAAAACCATTGGTAATGAACAATTGTTGAAAGAATTTTTGACTTATCGGCTCTACAACCTGCTGACCGACAAAAGCTACCGCGTCCAATTGATACAAATTACTTATGTTGACAGCAATGCCAAAGTGGGCAAAGAGAAGCGCTATGCTTTTTTGATTGAAGACACAGACGAAATGGCCGAACGCCTCGGTGGCTTAGAATGTGATCAATGCATGAATCCTGACCCTGCCACATTAGAGAGCGGCTCAGAGCGGTTGATGGCGACGTTCCAATACATGATCGGCAACGCTGACTGGAACTTAGAAATGGCACGGAATGTAAAAATCGTTCAGCCTGTGGCGGGAACCGGCACTTTGGTTCCCTACGATTTTGATTTTTCAGCCCTTGTAAGTCCTGTGTATGCCCGCATCAATTCCAATGTTGGTTTGATCAGCTTAGCCGAGCGCATTTACTTAGGCTATCCGGCCAGCGATGAAGACCTGTGGACTACGATTAATTACCTACGAAGCAAACGTGCCGAGCTGGTCTCCGAAATCCGCAACTTCGAGCTTTTGAAAACCACCATGCGCTTAGACATGCTCGCATACTTAGATGAATTCTTCGAATCTATGGCTCGATTGGAAACAAAACGCGTGTCGGGCATTTACGAGTTGCTGAAAAAACCTTCCCGATTCCTGAACGGAAATGAGGAGGAAGAAGCGCCGGCTTCACCACCCAAAGGCACTTCATCCGGAAAATAAGCAACAAAGCAGCATTGTATTTCCGTCGCCAGTTGTACTATATTTTAGAATGTGAGGGGTAATGGTCAGTTTATCAGGAATAAAAACGACCTTTACCCCTCAACTATCTACAATTACCTCTTATGCTGCTACGCTTTTGTATTCTTGTCATGGGGAAATTCCCTTCTATTCGCCGATTGCTGATAAAAAAAATGTATGATAACTTAGCAGGCCGGATACAGGCAGATGATTGGCGGTTTATGAATTTTGGCTACGCCTACACAGAAGAAAAAGGGAGCAGCGTACAATTGGAAGCGCAGGATCAGCAAGATCAATACTGCTTTCAACTGTACGAACAACTGCTTCGGCAGGTGACCATCAACCCGGCAAGCAGTGTTCTGGAAGTGGGAAGCGGACGCGGCGGCGGTGCTTTTCTGACGCATAAATATTTTAAACCGGATACGACAGTTGGTCTGGATATTTCTGATGAAGCCGTGAAGTTGTGCAACCGGATTTACGCCACCCCAGGCTTAAATTACGTGCAGGGAGATGCCTGCGCCTTGCCTTTCCCTGACAACTCCTTCGATGTCGTTGTCAATATCGAATCCTCGCATGGATACCCTTGCTTTAAGACATTCCTCGCCGAAGTAAAAAGGGTTTTGAAACCCGGCGGCCATTTGTTGCTCGCCGATTTTCGGGCAAGCGAAGACTGGCAACGCTGGCAGGAAGAATTGAAAACGGGTGGACTGCAAAAAATAAATGCGCACGATATCCTGCCAAATGTGCGGCTTGCCATGGAGTTTGAACAGGATCGCAAGGAAAACCTGATCCAATCCCACGTTCCGGCAAGGTACCAACACTTTGTTCGAAATTTCGCTGGCATGCGGAATTCCCTCGTTTACAACCGTTTCCACAACGGAGAAAAAGTTTATTGGAATTTTATAATGCAGAAGCCTGCGTAGTCGCTAAGGAGCGTGTCGTAAATAACTTCCCTGTTTGTGCGGTGGCTTTTTCCATCAGGCTGCGTTGATCGTCGGTCGCGTAGCTTAGGCTATGCTCCCTTCTCGCGCCTTGCCTGATGAAAAAATCTGACATGCTGAGCCTGTCGAAGCACCTCGCCCAATTCACGTAACTTATTTACGACACGCTCCTTAGCTAAATTCTATCACAACAAGTCTCCAGCTAAAGCTGGCGACTACATTTTACCATCCGATCCTTCCCGTGCATATCCTGGCGGAGTTCAAGTCCTTGAAATTCAAGCGCTTTCAATATGTCCATCACAGCATGTGCATTAAATTCATTGGTTTCAAAAAACAAAAACCCGCCTTTAGATAGGTGTTCCAACGCAAATTCAGCGATCCGGCGGTAAAAGATCAGTGGATCTTCGTTTTCCGTGAACAGCGCGATATGGGGTTCAAAGGCCAGCACCTGCCGGGGCATTAAAACCTCCTCTTTTCGGGGAATATAAGGGGGGTTGCTGACGATGACATCGAAAGTGCCTTCCGGCCATTCCGAAGACTCAAGGATGTCAGCCCGTGAAAAATGTACCGCAGCATTGTGGCGCGCCGCATTTTCAGCCCCTATTTCCAGAGCGCTTTCACTGATGTCTATTGCAAAGACTTCCAGCGCCGGGCGCTTCACTTTCAGCGTCACCGGGATGCATCCGCTGCCGGCGCCAATGTCCAATACCCGGGCGGTTGCAGACAAGGACAGCGTTTCCAAAATCCAGTGTACCAATTCTTCCGTCTCCTGGCGCGGAATCAACACCCGTTGATCCACTCTGAATTTAATCCCATAAAAATCGGCTTCGCCGAGGATGTATTGTACCGGCTCGTGCTGCAGCAATCGTTTTTTGATTCCTTCCAATCGTGCACCGTCATCCGGGTTAAAAAATAGGTCCTTAGAAAAGTTTTTTACGCCAAACGCGTCTTCCAGCACGATTCGCGACACCTGCCGTGCCTCGGAAGTTTCGTAAACAGCTTTGAGTTCGAGGGAGAGCTGTTGGAGCAATTCGGATGCGTTCATGCGGTGTAATTTTAGGTTGGCAGTCGTTAGTCTTTAGTTGGCAGTTTTTCAGTTGGCAGGCTTCAGTTGGCAGTTAGGCTCAAGATTTAACACGTTGATTATTATGACATTAGTTTCTGTTGGAATTGGCAGTCTTATTACGTATTCCAATGAATTGGCTACTAACCGATTTGCTTTTTTTCCTGAAATAGGATAGGATATGTATTTTCATCCGAACCGAACCCAATCCTGCCAACTGCCCACTGCTGCCTGCCAACTGTATTCCTAACCCATATTTTCATCCAAAATAAAACCCAATCCTGCCAACTGCCCACTGCTGCCTGCCAACTATATTCCATCAAGAACTTACCGGCATCGTCCAAATTGGCAATTCAGGAATATAAAACTGGTAAGTATTGAAAGATCGGTACACAACTTCGTGGATGCGTTCCCGAATTTTATTGCTAAACAACTTCCAGTTGCTTGCATCCGGGTAGAGGCGGTTGGATAAAAAGACATAAACCAGATCCGATTTCGGGTCTGCCCAAACGCAGGTTCCGGTAAATCCGGTATGCCCAAACGTTTCCAGGCTGGCTTGTTCCGCATAAGCTGCGCGATATTTTTCGTTAGGTCGGTCAAAACCCAGTCCCCGATGATTACCATGGTTATTGCTGATGAAGTGGGTCACTGTTTTTTCATTCAGAAACCGTTGCCCGCCATAAACACCGCCATCCATTAGCATCTGGAAAAGTACGGTTAAATCTTCCGCGCTGGTGAACAACCCTGCATTGCCTGCAATCCCACCCATCAGAGCCGCAGTAGGGTCGTGTACATAGCCGTGTACCAATTGCTGGCGCCACCGCTGGTCGTTTTCAGTAGGCACGATGCGGTGGCGTTCGTAGCGCTTCATCGGGCAATAAGCCGTATTGCGCAAGCCCATGGGCCGGTAGAAGTTTTCCTCCATCCAGTTGTCAATGGCCATATCGCCCATTTTGGTCTCTAAGATTTTTTGCAACAGCATGAAATTCGCATCGCTGTAGCGGTAATCTCTGCCCCGATCCACTTGCAGGCGGTGTACATCTTTCCAAACCTGTCGTTCAAAAAAACGGTTAAAAAAGAAGCGGTCTGCTACCTGAATGGAAAACGTATCGGTTTGATTTTTGCAGAAATACAAAGCACAATTTGCATTGTCTTTTTCACGATAAGCGACATAAGGCACGATCGGCATGTGCGGCTGTAAACCGGATTGGTGAATGAGCAGTTTCCGGATCGGGATCTTGCGAATGGTAGAGGTTTTATCACAGGGCAGGTGATGTTCGATGTGTTCGCTCAGCCGAAAGCGCCCTTGTTCGTATAATTTCATCGCTGCTAAAGTCGTAGCAGCAACCTTACTTACCGAAGCAATATCGTACAGGTCGTCCGCCATAACCGGGTGATCGGCTTTGTAAGTGTGATAACCAAAAGCTCTGCTGTAGATGATTTTCCCACTTTTAGCCACCACTACCTGGCATCCTGGCGTTGCGTGGTCTTGGATGGCGGCATAAACGATGCGGTCAATTCCGGTCAACCGGGTTGCTGCGATTCCTGCATCTTCGGGCGCCGTGAACTTCAGCCGAACCGGCTTAAAAGTTGCGCCAGCACCTACCGGAAATTGCGCAGATACCGCTACCGGTAGTTTTCCGTGAGGGGCCATTGCGCCAAACAAAACCTGCGCAGCTGCTGTTTCCGTAACCTGGTTGTTTTCATAAAGCTGTAGGACGGTGAGGGAAGTATCCAGGTCGCGCAACAGCGCAGGCACTCCAAAATTCACTACAACAACATGGGCGCGTTTGGCAGTGGCCAGCACCTGGCGAAGGAAAGCACTGTCTGCCGGACTTCCCGCTTTGAGGCGATCCATCGTCACGATAAAAACCAGCGATTCACAAAATTCTTCTCCTTCATCAAGGGTAAAATCCCGCTGAATCTGGTAGTCTGCATACTTGGAAACCTGGTGGTAGAAAGCCGATAAAGGCTGGCGGCAATGGGAAACTAAGCGGAAGTCTAAATTTCGCAAGTCTTTAAATGGCAATATGTTGTTTTGGTTGTGAATCAAACTGGTTGCTTTTTCAAAAAGCACCCGCCCAACCGATCCCCATTGCGGATCTTCAAAATGGGACAGGATGATTTCCTGCTCGGGCGGCAGGCAGCCCACTGCGGCATAATACTGAAAAGTGCCTTCGGGCGGCAACGCCGGAGTTTTGATTTTTACCCAAGATTTTGCTAAGAGTACCTTGCGCACCTTTTCGTCAATCGCTTGCTGGTTGATGAGTTTTTGTTGCAGCAAACGCCGGAATGCCACAACCACGCGCTCCGGAGCGCGATCCACCACATACAGATCAATTCCTGCCCGAATCCAGATGGCAATGTCTTGTTCCGTTTTTACCCGTGCCATCAACAGCCCTCCAAAAGCAAGGCGTTTGAAAAATGCGGCTGTCAGAAAAGAAAAGGGCAATTTCCGGATCGAGTCGTCTTTCAGCAATTGGTCGTCAATCCAGAACCCGGAGACGCCGGCATTGATCGCCTCCTGATAGCCTTGCAACTCCGCCAGACTTGCCGCCGACGTATCGCGCATCGCCCGAAGGTGGCGAGCATTCCAATGGTCGGCTACGCTGAGCAGATGTTGTTGGTTGAGCCGTTTCACCTGATTGAGGGGATCGGGTTGTCCGTTTTCGGCGCCGCCAGGAGCAGGGATGATGGCGCAATTGAGGCCCAATGCTTGTAATTGGCGGAAGTACAACTCCCTAAAATGCGTGAACATTGTATCGGAACCGGCAGCCTGAAGGGTCAGGTTGCGCGGCAACAGGGGCAGTTCGGTAAACTGGCTGTTGAGCAGGATTGCTTCACTCGTGGCCAGCAGCAAAGGCAACGGTGCCAGGCGGCGGCAGGTATCTGCGATCCGCAAATATTCGGGTAAAGGCAAGTTGCTCATCCACAAACCGCCTATCCGTCCTTCTGCGATCCAGTTTCTGACATTTCCTTCAATCTTCGGCGTGGGTACATCTGATTCCAGGACGATTAACTGGCCAATTTTCTGTTCCAGCGACATGGTTTTTACCAGCGAATCCACCCAGGCTGAAGACGGAACAGCAAACGGGGTGGGCGCATGCGTCAGGTGCTCCGTGGTGGCCTTCTGGCACTTGGTAGCGATGCAGGCGAGCGCAAGGATGATGATTAAAAAACTGTATCTGAACATCATGTTTAAGGCAGCATCTCCGGTTTTCCCGGATTTTGGCACTATTGGAAAATTTAATGTCTTGAGTAGGTAAAAAAAATACTTCGCCAAGTTAGTTTTTTTTTGGCTAAACCTTCATTTCTATCGCTAAGGGTCGCTGAATTAATAAGGGTCGCTTTCTCCGGGCAAGGCATTTTGATTCTAATCATGGCGGGGGTTCCCGACCTTAGCCATAGCTAAGGGTCGCTGAATTAATAAGTGTCGCTTTCTCCGGGCAAGGCATTTTGATTCTAACCAAGGCGGGGGTTCCCGACCTTAGCCATAGCTAAGGGTCGCTGAATTAATAAGTGTCGCTTTCTCCGGGCAAGGCATTTTGATTCTAACCAAGGCGGGGGTTCCCGACCTTAGCCATAGCTAAGGGAGGTGGTTCCCCAACGCGGGGTAGGAGCAAAAGACCTCCTGGAAAAGTGGACAGTTATTATCTCAGCGACCCTAAGGGAGGTGGTTCCCCAACGCGGGGTAGGAGCAAAAGACCTCCTGGAAAAGTGGACAGTTATTATCTCAGCGACCCTAAGGGAGGTGGTTTCCCAACGCGGGGTAGGAGCAAAAGACCTCCTGGAAAAGTGGACAGTTATTATCTCAGCGACCCTAAGGGAGGTGGTTTCCCAACGCAGAGTAGGAGCAAAAGACCTCCTGGAAAAGTGGACAGTTATTATTTCAGCGACCCTAAAAAGAAACACCTCCTCATAGTGGTATCCCCTCGCTTTTTGCATCCTCTTTTTTAGAAATGTTAGTATTTGCCGTTCGTCGAAACTACGTCTTACTGATCGTTTAAATTAACCTTTCGGTCTAAGTGTGGTTCCGAATTCGCCGGATGGGATGCAACTTGCGGCTGTATTTGACATTGAGATGACATTTTTGAATCTTTCAAACCCGACTGTAATTATGAAAAAAATCTTCCTGTCAGCAGCCCTGCTGGCATTGGGCTTGTCTGTTGCGACAGCTCAGAAAATCAGCGGCAAAGCGGTGTTGCCTGACGGAAAACCGGCAGAATTCGCAACAATCATGCTGATGAACGCCGCAGATTCTACCCTTGCAAAAGGCGCTGTTGCTGAATTGGATGGCGCGTACGAATTGCCCAACCCGAAAGCAGGCGAGTATTACCTCCACATTAGTTTGATCGGCTACGACAAATACTACAGCCCGGTTTTTACTTATAATACGGGGAATATGACCCTTGATCCAGTTAAATTGGCCAACCAGCCAACAGAGCTGAAAGAGGTGACTGTCACGGCCAAAAAACCGCTGATCGAAGTGAAAGCCGACCGCACGATCTTCAACGTAGAGGCGAGCATTACGGCAGCCGGTTCGAACGGGCTGGAACTGTTGCGCAAAACCCCGGGTGTGGTCATTGACAACAATGAAAACATCCAGTTGCGGGGCAAAAACGGCGTGGAAGTCTACCTCGACGGCAAGCGCTCTTACATGAGTCCGCAGGAATTGGCGAACCTGCTTAAAGGCATGAACGCCAGCGACATCGAAGCAATCGAAGTAATCACCAACCCTTCGGCCAAGTTTGACGCGTCGGGCAATGCGGGCATCGTCAACATTCGTCTGAAGAAAAACAAAAACTTCGGTACCAACGGCTCTGTCAACCTCAGTGGCGCTTACGGCGAAGGCCCCAAAGCCAATGCTTCTCTGAACCTCAACCACCGCAACAAAAACCTGAACCTTTTCGGCAATGCAAGCGGCGGCTACAACGAGTGGTACAACAGCATGAACCTGTACCGCATTCAGAACGATAAAGTGTTCGATCAGCGCCAGAAACAAGTGAGCGAAGGCAGCCCGTTTAATGCGAAAGTCGGTGCCGACCTTTCCGTGGGTACGAAACATACCTTTGGCGTGCTGGCGAACCTCAATACCAATTTTATGAATCGTACCTGGGACAGCAACAGCCGGACTTTGATTTCCCCGGCAGCAACGCCCTCCGCCATTGATTCAATCCTGATTGCTTCCAATTTGATTAACGGAAACAACACCAACGCGAACTTTAACTTCAACTACCGTTTTGCGGACACGCTGGGCAATGAGTTTACGTTCGATGCAGACCGCGGATTTTTCCGTTCGACAAACGAGAGTTTCCAGCCCAACTTTTACAAAAATGCCGATGAAAGCGAAATGCTCTCCATGCGCGCTTTTGCAACCGACACACCCTCTGACATTAACATCTGGACGGTGAAGGGCGATTACGAGCGCAAATTGGGCAAGCAAAAAGCGACAACCCTCGGCGTGGGCTTCAAAATCGCAAATGTAAAAACCGACAACACGTTCGATTTTTTCGATGTGGTTGACGACCAGAACGTGCGTGACATCGAACAAAGTAACCAATTTACCTACACCGAGCAGGTCAACGCGGGCTATGTCAACTTCTTTGCGCCGCTTTCTGCAAAATGGTCTGTTCAAGCCGGCCTGCGCATGGAAAATACGCACTCGATCGGCGACCTGGAACGCGATCCATCCATTCTGGCAAAACCGGAAGATTATGTGGAACGCGATTACATTGACTGGTTCCCAAGTGCAGCCCTGACGTATCAACTCCACCCGATGCACACACTTAACTTGACCTACAGCCGCCGGATTGACCGCCCAAGCTATCAGGACTTGAACCCTTTTGAATGGCGTTTGGACGAGTTGACGTTCCGCAAAGGCAGCCCTTTCCTAAAGCCGCAGTACGCCGACAGCTACGAATTCAAGTACACGGCCATGCAAATGGCTACCTTAAGTGTGAATTACTCCCGTACAACGGATTTGATCACAGACATCGTAGAATTTGATGCGAGCCAACCAAACAGAAGCTTTATCAACTACCGCAACTTAGCTTCGCAGGACAACTACGCCATCAGCATAGCCAGTCCAACGCCCATCAAAAAATGGTGGAATGGCTACGTGAACGTCACGATGTACAAATCCATTTACAAGGCCAATTTCCCGGAATACCAGTTTGAAGCAGAAACGCCGATCGCTTGGAATTTTTACGCCGAGCAGACGTTCTCCTTGCCGAAAGGCTTCACGTATGAAATCTCAGGTTGGTTCAATTCAGCCTCGATTTGGGGTGGAAGCTGGTTGAGCGAACCGCAAGGCTCACTGGATATGGGCATCCAACGGGACGTATTGAAAGGGCAGGGGACGCTGAAACTGAGCGTAACGGACATCCTGCTGACCGCGCCCTGGCGCAGCTACAGCGACGCTATCCCAGGGCTGATCATCAGAGGCTCAGGTAATTGGGAATCGCGCCAGATCAAACTGAACTTTAACTACCGCTTCGGCAACCAGAATGTGAAAGGCGCACGTCGCCGCGCTACAGGCCTGGAAGACGAAAGCAAGCGCGTGAAAAACTAAACGCTTATTAGGGATTTCACAAGTAAGCTATAGATCAGATTCATATATTTAGCACATGAGTCATTCGGAGTTTTCGGGATGGCTCATGTCTTTTCAGGTAGTTGGTGTCTGTCTTTATAGTCCGATAGCTGCGTTATGCGAAGGCCCAAAAGCTTCATTTACGCGAGTAAACTCCGATTTTGGGCCTTCGCATGCCTTGCTCTCGAACCCTAAAAGCCGAGACACGGGACTAAATGGACGGCCACTAGTTAGGGTTAAAGTAGAAAGGTTAAAGGGAACCACGTATCCTGATGAAATTACGTAATTTCCTTTAACCTTTCCACTTAAACCTTATTCCCCTTCCGGAACCTCCTACTCCTTTCCCCCTGTCAGGTCTTCTATGCTGGCCTGAGGCGCGGTGGTTATTACCGACTGGATGCCATTTTCCATGGTTGCTTTTGAAGCGTACATCTGGCTGGATCCGATGACTTGTTTGTTGGCGGCCAGCAAATTGAAGTGTAACTTTCCGTTGGCGGCTTCTTTGCGTTCGAAGTTGGCATCACCGGCAGCGTTGGTTTTTACCGATTCTACGCCGTTTTTACAGCTGGCTTTACTGGCATAAGCCTGGCTGGACAGAATGATCTGACCATTGCCCGCTTTGAGCCGGAAGTAAAATTTGTCGCTCGTTTCGCTTTGAAAAATCTCAAACTTCATCCTAAACAGTTTTTTGACGATGAATAATTATAGTCCGATAACTGCGTTATACCCGGCCAATTCCATTGGTGCCTGAAAAATGGCTGTTTGGCTGCTCCACCTAGAAGAGCATCGCCTAAAAATAGGCAAAGGTCGAAGAATGTCAAATGTTTTGTGCGCATAATCTCTGAACCCCGTATTTTTGTAAGAAAATTATCTGTATGAAATACCTGAATTTCTTCTTGCTTTTATTGCTTGCGACCCCTGTTGCCAAGGCTCAGGAAACGGATAGCAGCAACCCCTGGCGTGTTTACCTGAACGGCAACTTCCAGTTGGGGATTCCCCAGCAGGATTTTAAAGAAAACCTTGACCGGATCGGCATTGGTGGCGGCGGACTTCTGTTGTTCCAACTCGGCGAATTGCCTTTGTACGCCGGTGCAGAATTTTCCGGAATGTCTTACGACCGCGAATCCATTGATTACACCGTTAATGTCGGCGGATTTTTGAGAGATTACGAACTGCGCACGAGTAATAGTATTTTTATGATGCACGGCATGTTGCGCATCCAACCCAACATCAATGGCCCTGTTCGGCCCTATCTGGATGGCATGGTGGGAACCAAAAACCTGTTCACCCGCACTCGCCTTATTGAAGACGACAACGGCGACCCCGACAACAACGACGAGGACAGCCGCATTGAAACGGGCGACTGGGCTTTCAGCTATGGCGGTGCATTGGGCATCCAATTTGATATTTCGCGTTCTCAGGGCATTTTGCTCGACCTGCGTTGTGCGTTTCTGCCCGGCGCGAATGCCAGCTACTTAGTGCGCAAACCCGGCGACAATGTGAATTACGACGAACCCATTGACGCATTTGAAAAAAAGTCTTCTCCAACAACTTTACTCATGCCACAGATTGGGTTGACTTTTTCACTGAGTAGCTTCTCAGACAGCGGCAGCAATGATTATTGATAGGCCAAGACAACATCGTCGTTTGGGTTGAACAGGAAAAGGTCTTGTACGGAGGGTGTTTTATCAAAAGCACAGAAAGTCAAGGATTGGGGAATATTGCAGATGCAGCGTTAGATGAATGGGCGGCTTCCATCAGGCGGGCCATGAAAGCTTGCAGCAAGGCCAAATACGTCATTCCAGGGCACCAAAATTGGGATAGCAATAAAAGCCTGCAACATACCTTGAAGCTGCTGCGACGCCATAAATAGTCATCCTGAAAATTTCCATGCTTTCCATATCTGAAAAACTTAGCTTTGCGTTCTTATAAATGATCCAATCTTCACCCTCTTTTATGAAGTGGCAACAGCAACTAAAAGTAGCAGGACAAAAAACACGGGCAGCATGGGAATTCGTCTGGGGGCCGTGGCGGCGTTTTGAACAAAAATGGCCGCGGCTGTCCAAATGGATTGCCTGGCCTGCGCGGGCTTTCAGCGTTTTGATCGGCTTGCTCATTTTGTTTTGTATGGGCATTGCCTTATCGGTTCCTTCTGTGCGCGAATTGCGCGAAGTACAAACCCAGATCGCTTCCGAAATCTATTCTGCGGATGGCGTGCTGTTGGGAAGGTACTTCAACCAATACCGCACCGTTGTCAAATACGAGGATATACCACAACACATCATCCAGGCGCTGGTGGCTACGGAAGACGAACGCTTCTTCAGGCACAAGGGCATAGACTACCGGAGTTGGGGTCGGGTGTTTTACCGCACCATTTTGCGCCGGGACGACTCCGGCGGCGGAGGCAGTACCATCAGCCAGCAATTGGCTAAAAACCTTTTCCCGCGCAAAGACTACATGGTGCTTTCCCTGCCCATCAATAAAATCACTGAAATCATTACCGCCCGCCGGCTGGAACGCGCCTACGATAAAGAACAATTGTTGGCGCTGTATCTGAATACCGTGCCATTCAGCGAAAACATTTACGGGATCGACGTCGCTTCCCGGCGCTTTTTCAACAAAGCTCCGGCTGAGTTAACGATTGAAGAAGGCGCTACACTGATCGGTTCCCTAAAGGCGACCTCAACGTATAACCCTGTCAAAGCGCCGGATCGGACTAAACAACGCCGCAACGTAGTGCTGACGCAAATGCTAAAAAACAACTACCTCAATAAACCTGTCTGCGATTCTTTGCAACAATTGCCTTTGGTCACCAATTACAATCCGGTGATTAACAACCAGGGCGTCGCGCCGTATTTTCGGGAATTTGTACGCCAGGAAGCGCTGCAATTGCTGTCGGAAATGCGCAAGCCCAACGGAGAACCTTACGATCTTTATAAAGATGGCTTAAAAATCCATACGACCCTGAATTCTGACATCCAACGCATCGCGGAAGAAGCCGTAAAAGAACAAATGAGCCAGTTGCAAAGCACGTTCGACCGGCACTGGCGCGGCCAGAAACCATGGGGAGATGATGCAGTGATTGACCAGGCCATGCGTGCGTCGAAGCGCTACAAACAACACGTGGAAGAAGGGCTTTCCGAGGCCGAGATCCTGACAAAATTTGAAGAAAAAATTCCGATGACCATTTTTAGCTGGGAAGGAGACACCGAAGTGGAAATGAGCCCGTTAGACTCCGTCCGCTATCATTTTGCGTTGCTCCAGGTCGGCTTTATGGCCATGGAACCCTACACCGGATACATCCGTGCCTGGGTGGGCGGCATTGACTACGATCATTTTCAGTACGACCACGTCCGCGCACAGCGGCAGACTGGCTCGGTTTATAAACCTATTATTTATGCGCAGGCTTTGCGCAGTGGCATTCCCCCCTGCGAACAATTGCCAAATCGCCTGACGGTTTACCACGAATACGAAAAAGGTAACTGGGCTCTTAAAGATCCACGCCGGGAAGATCCCGATCCGCACATCAGCCCGGAAGGTAAAGACGAAGACGATTGGGTGCCGCAAAATGCCGACGGTAAATACGGTGGTTCCTACTCTATGCAGGGTGCCCTGACCAATTCCGTGAATACCATTTCCGTTTCACTCATCATGCGCACGGGCGTGCAACCAGTGATTGACTTGTCGCGCCGCTTAGGCATCACCGGAGAAATTCCGGAAGAGCCCTCCATCGCATTGGGTACTGCAGAGGTGTCGCTCTACGACATGGTTGGCGCGTTTGGTGCCATTGCCAGTCGGGGCCGAAAAACTAAACCGATCGTCATCAGTCGCATCGAAACGCACGACGGGAAAATACTGGCCCGTTTCGACCAGGGACAACCGGAGCAAATCCTGACCGAAACCCAGGCCGACATAGTGACGCACATGCTCCAGTCGGTCGCTTCTTATGGCACCGCGAGCCGCCTGAAATGGAAATATGGATTGTATAACTATGCGATAGCCGGGAAAACCGGCACCACCCAAAACCAGGCGGACGGCTGGTTCATTGGCTTTACGCCGAATCTGGTTGCCGGCGCGTGGGTAGGAGGCGATTCTCCTTTGGTGCGTTTCCGCACATTTGAGTACGGACAAGGCGCTGCGACCGCCTTACCGGTTTGGGGATTTTTTATGAAAAAGCTATTGGAGGATCCGGCTTTTGCCGACTGGAAAGATGCAAAGTTTCCGGAGCTTCCGCCTGATATTTCCCGCGAATTAGCCTGTACTATGCGGATTAGATCAGCAGAAGAATTATTGGCCGATTCGCTGGCAGCGGATACCTTGTTGCCGATAGATTTTCCGGCGCTTGATTCTTTAGAAACGTTTTTTTGAGAACTATGGCTTCGGCAAAATCTCTGTTTTTTCGCCAAAATACTGTACAAAGCGCTGCATATCCGCAGCAAGCGCCTGATTCTGAGTTGCTTTGTGGTAGGTATCTGCCATTGCGCGCAGGGTTTGGAAAAAGAAGCGATCCATTTCCACTACCTGCATTTCTTTCGTCCAAAGGTCAATTTTGAGGGTATCCTTCGTCGTTTCGTCGAACAGGGAAAGCAACATGGCTTTGCAAGCCTGAAGTTCCTGTCCGTCGGCCTGCCATTCCATTTTAGCCGGGATGCCGCTTTCGTCTAAGCTGACTATGATGTTGATTTGGGTAGTTTTTTTGATCGAGCTCATGTTATTGAGATATAAGATATTAGACGTAAGATATTAGATAAAAAGCGTTTATACGAGGATGTCAAACTGCAATTTTGCCAAAGCGTTGTAGGCTCCATCTTCAATCGAAGAAAGTTCATCATGGGTACCTTTTTCCACAATTTGGCCGCCGTCAATCACATAGATGCAATCTACATCCCGAATCGTAGCCAGCCGGTGCGCGATGATGATGGAAGTTCGGCCTTTCATCAGTTTATTCAGCGCGTCCTGTACCGCTTTTTCAGATTCGGCATCCAAAGAAGAAGTGGCTTCGTCGAGCAGGAGTACTGCCGGGTCTTTCAGGATGGCTCGCGCGATGGCGATGCGTTGCCGCTGACCGCCCGAGAGTTTGATGCCACGTTCCCCAACTAAGGTCTCAAACCCATCAGGGAAAGAGCGGATAAAATCCCAGGCATTCGCTTTTTTAGAAGCTTCCATAATTTCAGCCTCTGTTGCATCCGGTTTTCCATACAGGATGTTTTCGCGGATGGTGCCGCCAAAAAGGAGCACTTCCTGGGGCACGATGGCAATGTTGCGGCGATAATGCGTGAGCGGGTAGCTGAGAATATCTTGCCCATCCATGCGGATGGTTCCACTTTGAGCCTGGTAAAAACGCAGCAGGAGCTGGACGATGGTTGATTTTCCGGCCCCACTTGCCCCAACGAGGGCGACTTTTTCCCCCGGATTAATATGGAGGTCAATCCCTTTCAAAACAGGCATATCCGAACGGGAAGGGTAAGCAAAATGCACGTTTTCGTAGTCAATCTCACCGCTAAGGCGGGGCAGTTGCTGGTATGAAGGCGGGGTGATTTCCACTTCGGAATCCTCCTTAAGGATTTCCTGAATGCGCTCCGTGGCCCCGATGGCCGACACGATTTCGGTGTAAAAACTGCCGATGCTGGCAATGGCGCCACCGATGATGCCGGTAAAGACCACAAAATCAACCAATTCGCCTTCCAACATCTGGCCGCTCTGCACCATCAGTGCCGCCCGCCACATGATGAAAAACAACGCTCCAAACATCACAAAAATGATGAAGGCCGCGAACAACCCACGGAGGTGAGCCCCTTTTAGCGACAAGCGTACAGCTTCCTTCAGGCTGAGGCCATAACGGTTGATCTCAAACCATTCATTGGTATATGCCTTCACCGTTTGGATGGATTGCATGGTTTCTTCCACCACCACATTCGTTTGAGCCAATTGATCCTGGCGGTCTTTCATCAACTTCCGGATATGCCTGCCGAAGTACATCGCCAGGATGACAATGACCGGAAAAGTGGCCAGCATGGTCAACGCCAGTTTCGGCATCGTGATTACGATGATGGCAATACCGCCTACGAGAATGATGATCTGCCGCAAAAACTCTGCGAGCGTAATGGAAAATACATTTTGAACCTGGGTGACATCGGTGGAAATCCGGCTGGTCAATTCGCCTACGCGGCGACTTTCCAAAAAAGGAATGCCCAGCGTGATGAGTTTTTGGTACAAATCGGTGCGCAGCAGGGCCATACTTTTTTCGCTGACCAAGGCAAATAATTGCACCCGCAGGTAGGAAAAAACGCTTTGAATGGCCAGCAGCACCAAAAGGAAAAGGAACAACTGGTTGAGCGAAGCACCGTATTCTGATTTCCCGGCGATGACATTGAACAACTCGCCCGGCACTTTCATGATGCCGAGGAACAGCAAACTCCCTGCGGCAAGGAAAAACATGCCACTGATGAATGCCCATTTATAGGGAAGCAGGTAGCGGAAAACAAGCAACGATTGTCGCAGTTTCTCGCGGGTTAGGGGCGTGCGTTCTTCGCTCTTGGGCGCTGAAGCCCGACCATTGCGCATACTCATGCGGCCTTGTAGATTGTATGAAAAGAAATTGGTGCGGCCATCGGCTGCATTCACATCGTGATGAAAACAGTTAACCGACTATTTTGGTTATGCATCAGAGTGGTAAAAGTAGAAGTTTATTTCATTTGAACCCCATCCTTCTTCTGTTTCAGTCAAATACTCCAAAAATGAAGAATGAATTAATCATCATAAAGATAAGATTTTGATAACTTGCGACGTTAAGGAACTTGTCGTAAATAAAAGCCGAAATTACACACTAAAACACGCTTCATCCCTTATGAAAAAGTCATTTCTGTCATTTCTCCTGCTCCTCGGGGGGCTTTGGAGCACAGCACAACCGCTCGAACTGGGCCTGATGGGCGGTGCTTCGTTCTATAGCGGCGACTTATCGCCCAAAGAATTCGGCCTTTATTTTGGCGAGATCAATCCTGCTTTCGGGATATTCATGAGGAAAAATTTCAACAATACATTCTCGATGCGTATTGGTGCCAGCTTAGCTAAAGTTGAAGGAGACGATGCCAATATCGGCTTTGAAAACCGGGGGATTAACTTCAGGACGCAAATCTTTGAAGTGGCGCTCACCGGCGAGTTGAATTTATTCCGGCTGGGGTCGCCGAAAGGCACGCAGGTAGTTCCTTACTTATATGCCGGGGTTGGGATTTACCATTTTAATCCGGAAACCCTTTTTGACGACAGTTGGATCGAGTTGCATCCTTTAGGCACGGAAGGACAGGGCTTACCAGGGTATGAAGACCCCTATTCGCTGACCCAGCTTTGTATTCCTGCTGGCGGCGGATTAAAATTCATCTTCAAAGAAGTTTGGACGCTGGGTCTTGAGTTTGGTGGCAGAAAACTATTTACCGACTACCTTGACGACGTCAGTAACGCCGAAGTCAACTACCTAGATATTCTAACCGGCAATGGCACCTTAGCCGCCCAACTCAGCAACCCATCCATCAAAAACCCGGAAGAAGATGAAATCATCTATCGCCGGGGGGGCAAATTTGACGATTGGTATTTTATGGGCGGCCTCACCCTTTCCTTTAAATTTGGCGATGGCGGGAATGGTCGCGGTGGCAGGCAGTTGGGGTGCCCGGGGTTTTAAAAAAGGCCATTTTAGTAAGTAAGCAACCCGCCCCAGTTCGCCCTGAGGCTACGCCAAGTTCTTTTATACATCTATGGCTTTACCCACATCAACGGAATAATAAAGCTATCTCCCACAAATTTTTCAACGTAGAGAATTGCCCCCGCTGAGGGGCTTGCCAACCCAGCAACTCTATTTTGGTGATGACTGAAATAAAACTCCCGGTTTCATTAAGTGCATTTTTAATGAAACCAATGAAATCCAGTACCTCCCGCTTGAGGTTGTCAGGCATTTGCTGCAATTGCAATAAGACGAATTGATCCGTCATATCTATCAAGGTAAATTGTAAAAACAAGAATACAGATTTTTTGAGATTTTACAACCCTGTTCGCTGAGGCCCCGCCCGAACTTCTAATGCGCATTTGTTGAGCGCCCACAAATACGATGAAGTAGCGATCGGGCCCCAACCTCACCACCGACGGGTCGCCGCCATTCAGGTTGGTTGCAACGAACCCGTTCCAGACGCCGCCATTGGGTGAGGCATTGTACCAAATCATCGGGCCATTGCCGTAGAAGCGCAGTTCGTTTTCACTATTGAGCATATAATTGCCCGTCCAATTGTGCTGGTTGTCGGAAGGGATGTTCGCAACCTGGAAAAACTGCACCCCGTCTGGCGATACAAAGTGATAAGCGCCCTGTTGCGGAGCGCCGATGGGGGCAATATAATGCCAGCCCTGGCCAAACTCAATCACGGCGGGATCAATGACTTTGTTGTCGGCCACATCCACACGGGGGCCAGGTTCGAAGGCATAGTGCAGGCCGTCAGCGCTTACCGCAGAATAGGTATTGACGCTTGCGTCAAGCCCCATTGGCGGCAAGCCGACGCTGAAAGAAAAGTAAATGCGCAGGCTGTCAGGGGAAAGCACGGCCAGCGTCGGATCGAAAAGCCGCTGATAACCGGCTAATGTGCGGCAGTTTACGAGTTTTGCGGTTTCTTGAAGACACAAAGCACCCACTACCATGAGACTACTACCTCAAATCCAGCCAGTATTGTATTGTGCATATTGACATTGTATATTCCGGAGTATCTGACCCCCCCCATTCCGATTTGATCTGACCCCCCTACTCCGGAATATACAATAAGCGCGCAAAAAACAACTTTCTCGTCCTTTGCGCGCTTTCTACTTTAGCCTTTATCCTTTTTTTACCCTTCCGCCAGCACCTTCTTCACCAAATCAGCCGCTTCCTGCAACAGAATCGCAGAATACACCTTCAAGCCTGACTCGTCAATGATCTGTTTGGCCAAATCGGCGTTGGTGCCCTGGAGGCGTACGATGATCGGCACTTTGATGTCGCCGATATTGCGGTAAGCGTCTACAACGCCTTGCGCCACACGGTCGCAGCGCACGATGCCGCCGAAAATATTGATCAGAATGGCTTTGACTTGCGGATCGCGTAAAATGATGCGGAAGGCATTCTCCACGCGCTTGGCATCAGCCGTACCGCCTACATCGAGGAAGTTGGCCGGCTCGCCGCCGGAGAGTTTGATGATGTCCATGGTCGCCATTGCTAAGCCGGCGCCGTTCACCATGCAACCGACGTTGCCGTCAAGGTTTACGAAGTTCAGGCCGTAGCTTTTGGCTTCCACATCGGTGGGGTCTTCCTCGTCCGTATCCCGCAAGGCCTCCAGGTTTGGGTGGCGGAACAGCGCGTTTTCGTCAAGTGTCACTTTGCAGTCCACCGCGATGATGCGGTCATCACCCGTTTTCAGACAGGGGTTGATTTCGAACATTGAAGCGTCGGAGCCAACGAAAGCGGCATACAGCTTGGTGATAAAACCAACCATTTCTTTGACGGCCACGCCACTCAATCCTAAGTTGTAGGCGACCTTGCGCGCCTGGAATGCCTGAAGGCCAAGCGTCGGGTCAATGAATTCTTTTTGCACCAAGTGCGGCGTTTCTTCGGCCACCGTTTCGATGTCCATCCCGCCTTCGGTGGAATAGATGATGACGTTGCGCTTGCTCTGGCGATCCATCAGGATGGACACGTAGTATTCCTTGCAGGCGCTGAAATCCGGCGCGTAGGAGTCTTCTGCGATCAATACTTTGCGCACCAATTTACCGGGACCGTTCAGGCCGCCGGGCGTTTGCGGCGTTTTCAGCATCATGCCGATGATGTTGCCAGCGTGCAGTTTCAGATCGTCTAAATTTTTAGCCAATTTGACGCCGCCGCCTTTGCCCCGGCCACCTGCGTGGATCTGGGCTTTCACCACAACAAATTCTGTTCCTGTTTGCTCGCGCAATTGCTGCCATGCCGCAACGGCTTCTTCGGCAGATTGCGCAACAATGCCGCGCTGAATGGCTACTCCGTAGCTTTGCAAGAGTTCCTTGCCCTGGTATTCGTGAAGGTTCATATATCGAAGCGATTGTAAAAACGCCCCAAATGTAAGAAACCGTTTTTAAACCTCCGTGTGTGGGGTAAGAAAAAGAAAAAGAAACCCAATTGCACGAACTTTGCCGGAGGCACGCTAACTTCCGCCCACAAACATCAGATGAACGTATGACCTTAACTTTCCCTGATCACTTTTTTTGGGGTACTTCAACCGCCGCAGCGCAAATCGAAACGGCATCGGAGCACAACTGGAAAGGCCTGAAAGCCAAAGACGGCTACACCTTCCAACGCACCACCGACCACGAAAAGCGCCGGGACGAAGACCTGGAAAACATCGTGCAATTCGGCTCGGTGTACCGCTGCGGCGTAGATTGGGCGAGGTTGCAAACGGCGCCTTTTGCAGATTTTGAACCGGAAGTGGTCGAGGAATACCAGGTGTTTTTTGAGCAACTGAACGCGCGCGGCGTACGCATTATGTTCGTCCTGCACCACTTCACCAACCCGCTCTGGTTTGAAAAAAACGGAACTTGGCTAAAAGAATCAAACATCGCCGCTTTTGTGGATTATGCACAGCAATGCATCCGGCACTTTGGGCCTTACGTGTTCAACTGGAATACGTTCAATGAACCGAATGTTTATGCCGCCAACGGTTTCTTCTTCGGGCAGTTTCCACCTCATAAAAAAAGCTATTTCAAAGCCAACCGGGTATTGAAACACCTTGGCATGGCGCACGATATCGTGTACGAACTGATCAAAACGACTTATCCGAATCATCCGGTCGGCATTTCTCTGAATACCGCCTATTTTAAGGCGTTGCACCCCTTAGGCAAAATCCCCGCCTGGTTCTCCGACTGGTGGTTTTTGAAAAAAGCAGCCCGCCCATTCCAGCGCTTAGATTACTGGGGCCTCAGTTATTATGCTTACATCCCCTTCACGCCGATGATGGTGACGGAACTGGATCACCCGGGGAAACTCAAAAAATTAGGCATCCCACACGACGGGATGTGGGGCTATCACCCGGAAGGTCTGGGCATCATCCTGCGGCGTTTTCACAAAAAATACCGCAAACCGATTGTCATCACCGAAAACGGCATTTGCACCGACGATCCGCAAGTGCGCATCCAGGCAATCCGGGATTACGTCCGTGTTTGCCATAAAGCGATTCAGGATGGCGTAGATTTGCGCGGCTATATCCATTGGTCAGCCTGGGACAATTTCGAGTGGAACTTGGGTCCTACCTACCGGTTTGGGTTGGTTCGGGTAAATATTCACACCCTGGAACGGACCATGACGGATGCCGGACGGTTTTATGCAGGATTGGTGAGGGAGAATGGGATGGTAATTTGAAGATTTGAGGATTTGAGGAATCGAATACTCAAATCCTCAGATACTCGAATACTCAGATAATTAACACATTAACAAGATCACATGCGTCAATCATTACGCTTTCTGAAAATTCTGGCGATGGCAATTTTGTTGGCATTGAGTTTGGTGCTTGAAGCCCAAAACGGCGCATTGCCAGCTGCCGGTGCCCGTTCGGTGGCGATGGGCGGCGCCAACGTCACCTTTACTGACGTGAGCAGTGCGCTGACCAACCAGGCCGGATTGGCAGGAGTCAAGGAGTTTTCGGCGATGGTTGCTGCGGAACAGCGTTTCCTGATCGCCGAAATTCGTTCCTTTTCCGCCGCCGCTGCCTACCCTACCCGCTCCGGAACATTCGGCGTCACGCTCAACTACTTTGGGTTTGAAGGATACAATGAACAACGCATCGGGTTGGCTTATGGCCGAAAACTCTTCGACCAGTTGTACTTCGGGGGGCAGGTTTTGGCGCTCACGACCCGCATTCCGGAATACGGCAGCCAGACCAATTTCACTTTTGAAGCCGGGCTGATTTCTCCCCTTTCGGAAAAATTGATGATTGGCGTGCATGTATTTAGTCCCGTGCGCGTGCGCCTGCTGGAGGACGAATATTTGCCAACCGTCCTGAAAATAGGGATGATGTACCAGCCTTCTAAAAAACTGCGCATCAGTGGTGCGGTGGAAAAGGACATTGTCCATCCGGCGAGCATCAAAGCAGGGATCGAATACCTGCCCGCAGAAGCCCTGGCTTTCCGCATTGGCCTTGCTACCGAGCCCGTGCAGTTGAGCTTTGGTGCCGGGTTCACACTTTCCAATGGTTTAACATTGGACATTGCCTCGGCTTACCACCAAACGCTGGGGTTCACGCCTTCGGCGGGCATCATTTATCAAAGACCCGCCAAAAAGAAATGAACATCCTGATCGTTGCTGCCACGCCGTTCGAAGTTGCTCCTTTGATTCAATGGTTGGAAAAAGAACATACTCAAACCGGACCGCTGCGCTACCGCTATAACCAATCCGAGGTGTCAGTGCTCATCACTGGCGTAGGGATGCCGCTGACTGCTTATGCACTCGGCAAAGTGCTGCCGGGGGGCAAATTCGACCTGGCCCTCAATGCCGGTATTGCAGGGGCATTCAAACGCAATTGGGCCATCGGCGACGTGGTGCAGGTGGTTTCCGAACGATTCGGCGACCTTGGTGTAGAAGAAGCGGACGGGCGTTTTATAGATGTGCATGAGCTGAACCTGATTGAGCCAGGGCAATACCCGTTCCAGGGTGGGCACCTGTTGAACAATGCAGCGGGCGCTTTCGATTTTTTGCCCAAAGCGCAGGGGCTCAGCGTCAACCGCGTACACGGCAGCGCTTCAAGCATCGAACAGGCGATGGCCGCATTCGACGCCGACGTGGAGAGCATGGAAGGTGCCGCATTTTTTTACGCCTGCCTGATGGAGCAGGTTCCTTTCCTTGAAATCCGCAGCATTTCCAATTACGTGGCGCCGCGCAACCGGGATAACTGGAATATTCCGCTGGCCATTGATCAGTTGAATGCGGTAGTAGTAGAAGTGTTGGAAGTTTTGTGTCAGCCTGTTTAGCATCAGGCAGAGCCTGATAAATAGTATACGCGGGGCGGAGCCGCCGCGCGAGCGGTTCTGTGCCAGTTAACAGGAAAGGCAAATCAATTTTTCTTTATGCGCTTCAATTCACAAGCCTGATCGCTATTGACCGGATAAATTGTTCTTATATAATTGGGTGGACAACTCCAGCAGCTCCCCTCTTCAGGATCAAAGGAACTTTCATCCGGGCATTTTGCAGCAGCAATCATTCCTGCGCTCGACCTTTCTTCCGGGGTTACCCGTTCGCATGCCCGCTCGCTGGTAAAGTCCTCTGATCTGGCGCGGTTGAAACCATCCGGACAACTCCAGCAAGTTCCTTTGTTGTAGGCATCCCAAAACTGTCCGGGGTCGCATTCTCTCCCCCCTTTTCCGGACCCATTTCCGTGGTTGGTCGCTTTTGAATATTCCGTTGTTCCAGCCCGCACACAGGCGGCAGCCTCATTCACCCGAGCCGCTGTGCGCCGATAGCCAGGTGGGCAGCTCCAACAAGTGCCTCCGTCAACACCCTCAAACGAACTGCCTTCCGGACATTGCCTGTCGCCATTTTTTATCGCCTTGGCAAATTGTACCGTTTCCGGTTCTACAGGTTGTTTTACAGGTGGCAATTCTACCTTGTCTTTTGGTAATCGGGTAGTGGTTTTCGACTTGGTTTTCGGCCTGGATTTACTGAATGCAGGTTTCGATTCCGGTGCCAGATCAGGCTTTTTTTGTTCAGGAGCTATAGGAGGTTCATCCAGCAGCGTGCGCAGGTTTACCGGCATGCTCAGGGTATCGAAATATTGGTTGTTGGTCAGGGCTAATAGTTGGGTATAGGCGGTCATCGCGCTGTCGCGGCGTTCCAAATAAAAATCGCAAAGGCCGCGCCCGTGCAGGGCGGCGAGGCAGAGCGGGGAACGTTCGTTGTAGGCAGTGGTTGGGTAGTTGTACAGCACAGATGGCCGGGTCAGCGTTGCGAACGTATTGCGGATCTCTTCTAACGTCAGGAAGCTATATAGGGTATCATCCGCGCTGACAAGGGTGAAGTCTTTAGCCAGCTTTTTCGAGCGCGGCTCATTCCCTGTTTGCCTGTTTCCTGCAGGGCTCAGCTTTGTATCCAGCGCAATCTTAAAGCACAAGGTTGCAAAATTAAAACGCAGGGCTGTGCGGTTGCTATCCGCCAGCGTATAAAGCGCTTGTCGCAATCCAATGGCCAATTCCAGCAAAGAATCGGTGGTCGTTGAAGGGTTAATGAATTCAAGTGTCGAAACGTTCTTATTCGATTTTTCTTCCTGGATTTTTATGGTAAAACCACGCTCATTCAAAGCATAAGAGAATCGGCCGCCATTGCTGGCCAGCAGCGAATCTAATTTATTCCATAAATCCACTGCTTCATTGTTCCATTGGATTGCCTGGTCGTCCAATGGCATGGTTCTCAGCCAAAAGTCGGTAGGCGGGGCATCGCCTGCGGGCAGGGATTTCGCTGCTTTTGCATTGTTAAAATAAAATCCATACGCCAACAAAAATGCACTCAACAACATGGCCGCCATGCCGCCGATCAGTTCCCGGGTCCAAAAAGGTTTTGGGGCGGGCTGCTCCAACCAGGCTGCGATGTCCTGGGTAGCGCGTGCAGGCAAGCCTTTTTTGTCCATTTTTTTCTGCACAATCAGATCCAGCTCCGCCAATTGGCTGCCAGACAACAAGCCGAGGCGTTTCAGATCGCGCAGGGTATCTTTGTGGCCTTCGTCGTGTGGATCAATCGCAAAGCGTTGCATGGCGATGCCCGTCGTCCATTCCGTCTCAGCGAAACTGCCGGCCACGCCTCCCTTCACGCGCTCCAATTCTTCGGCCACGGCTTTTCGCGCAAGCGCTTCATCAACAGGGTTGAGCTGTCGCAGCAGGGCCAAACGCAGGTTAGTATCAGGCGCGTTGCTGTTCAGCCACGGAATGCGGCTCAGAGCCAAAAGTGCGTCGTGCGTCACTTCCACGCCGATGGCACGCCCGATGGCGATGGTCAGTGCCCAGTCGGGTTGTACGCAGACGGCTAAGGCGCACAGCCAGCGGTACCAATCGGGGTGGTCTTTCAGATAAGCTTTGTGGTCGTCGGGGGTTTCCCAATGGCGGTAGCGGTGGGAAACCTGAGGGTGCAGGCGCAATAGTTCAGCTTCCCGGCGCGCGTATTTGCCGGGCTCATATTCTTCCATGCGGTCGAGCATTTCCAAGCCGGCCAGCATACCGTCTGTATCAGCGGGGCAGATCAAAAAATGCCGGTGCAGCAAAGCTTCCTGAAATGACCAGCCGCTTACTGGTTCCGGCGTCAGCAAAAGGCGTCGAGGCCAGGAGGAAAGGACTTTGACCGGCGCAGCAAGCAAAGCCGGGGTTTGCGGGTTGTATGGATTGACCAAGCCGTGCCCGTCGCCCAACAAAATGAGCCGGTGTGCGGGGTATAGTTGTTTCAGTTCTGCTAACCCAATGCCGTTTGGGTGTTCCGGATTTTTAAACACATCAAAGCGGCCACTGTGAAAAAATACCTCGGCGGGCGCTTCGCGGCGTTTCAGAAAAGCAGTGAGGCGTTCGAAAAGCAGGGCTTGCTGGTTGCGCTCATCGGTTCGTTGTACTAAAAACAGGTACTCCGCCGGACGGGTATCTTTTTTTTCGCGCCATTCTGGGTAACCGCCGGCATCTACTGTAGCGCGCACCGAAGCGGCGGCATCGAAGTAGCGGCGATTGCCTTCCTCCCGGCGGCGCATCACTTCAGCCATGCGGAAGAAGTCGCGGGGCACGGTAATTTTTGCATCCTGGGGCAGGTAGGGCACAAAATAAGGACCTGCATCGTGGATGGGGTATTTGGCTTCGAGGTCGGCGACGGTTTTTTCGGGCGTTTTTTCGTGTCGTTTTTTCCACCAGCGCGCCAACAGCCGCAAAGCGGCCAGCAGTGGCAGGCAGGCGAACAGCCAGTACCAGCGGTTGAGTTGCAACAGCATTCGGGGGTAATCTCGTTTGGCGACAAAGGGTTGCAGGTAGGGCTTGCCGCCAATGTTGAGTTTTTTTTCAACATAGGAATAGCAATAGTCCTTTTGTCCCGTGCGGTAAACCAGGAGACCAACGGTTGCCTCCCCTTGGCCGGTAAAAGCGTGCGCTACTTTGGCACCGCGCAGGGTATCTGTGTTGTTGAATACCCATTCCACTTGTACCCCGGCTGTTACATTCGCCGAAAATTCGTACGCTTTTCCGGGGTTTAGCGCGCCTTCCGGGGTTTGCCAGGCAGTCATCTGCGGCGGATTGGCGCAATGGATGGTCAATTGCAGGCTGTCGACAGTGTTTGTACTATTGGCATCAGCCGCAGTGTGGCGCAGCATAACCCATTTGTCCTGCCCGGCCCCAACAGCGCGCCATTGCAACTGAAAAGAAGAGTCGGTATGTTCGGTTTGGCCGGTTGTTGCATCGCGAATTTCCCATACATAAGCGCTGCTATCTGCGCAATTGCTGAGATTTTGGCCAACGAGGGTATCTCCTTCGCGCAACAACCCTTCCGTTTCTGTAGCCATTTGTACCTGGCAAAGCCCGGTAGGTCCCGTTTTCGGCCACCCAAACCAAATCACCAACACCGTCGCTAACAGCAGGAGAACCCACCACCAGTGTATCCGCTTTCGGATGGGCGAGGCAGGTTGTGGCGCGGGCGAAGGCGCTTCCGATACCGCATTCAACTTTTCGGCCTCCAAAGCGCATTCCGCTTCAAACTGGTCGAAAAATTCATAAAAGCGCTCCTGTTCCAGCGGCGTTCGTGCGATGAACGGCGCCAGGCGGTATTTCATCCCTTCAAAATCGCCGACCACTTCGGAGCCTTCCTCCTCCAATACGCGGAGCAACCGCATTTTGCGCGCGGTGTCCATGCGGAAGCCGGCTGCCTCCAAGCGGACAAACAGGGCTTCTAACGGAAGGGCGATATGTGGATTTTGTTCCAAACCGTTACGGGTTCAATAATTTCCGCACCGCCTCCAAATCTTCCAGCGTTTTTACCAAAAAAGACAGGTTGTATTCCAGCATTTTCTTTTGTTCGGCGGGGTTGGCTGTGTTGAAATAGCCGTTTAGCCCCAGCAGTTTGAGCCACCCGATCAGTTCGGCTGTAGCTGGTTTTTTGCGAACGGCGTGGTTGCGCACCTGATCAAAAAAGGCAAAAAGTTCCGCGTAAGCCTTTTCTGTTTCGGGTGTAATCCGCCCGAGGTGTTTTTCTACGATGTCTCGCAAAAGCTGGCCATTGGGAAACTCAATGTGGAAAAACGCGCAGCGGCGCAGGAAAGGGTCGGGCAGGTTTTTTTCGGAATTGCTCGTCATGATGACGACGATTTGGGCGTCGGAGCCGCGCTCCACCGGGAAGTTGTCCTGCTCCCGGATCTGAAAGCGGTAATTTTCGATTTCGTCGAGGATGTCGTTGGTGAAATCGCGGGGCGCTTTGTCTACTTCGTCTATTAGCACAACCGCGCTTTGAGGTTTGGGTGGCAAATCTATGCGGAAACGCCCAGGGTATTCAGGTTTGGGGTTGCTCATGGCAATGGCTTTACCCAAGGCTTGCAATTCGATGAAATCCGCCGTTTTCCGGTCATCGCCCTTGAGGTTCGCAGCCTGAAAATGAGACAGCGCGTCGTAGGTGTAAAATAAATCACGCGCTGCAGAGGTGGTTTTGGTATTAAAACGCAGCGGCTGCGGGTAGAAGCTATTGTTGTATTTTTCGTTCAGATACCCCACGGCCCATTGCGCCAACGTAGTTTTGCCAGTGCCGGGTTCGCCGGTGAGCAGTAGAGGTTGGCGCAACGCAACTGCACCTTCGAGGGCAATGCGCAACGCTTCGCTGCTGATGTAATCTTTGCCGGGGTCGAAATTTTTGTTGGAATCCGCCATGGTGGATGGTTGTTTTTTATTTCGTTGTTCGTTGATTGTCAGTTGGTTTAAAGGTTAAAATATTTTATCAAACCAATCCTTTGTTATACCTTTCGATGCGCTCCTGGAGTTTGATTTCAATATCGGCCATGTCTAATTCCGTGGCGCCGGGGAACATTTCCGCAGCAGCGGCTTCCGGTTCCTGGCCAGGCATTCGGAGCACGTCGTAGCGGCTGAACCACTCACTCACCTCGCGGAGGCTGACCGGTTGGAGCTCTGGCAGCGATTCGCCGTGCGCGCGTTCCTGAATGGCTTTGCGCACCTGAGCTTTTACCGTTTCATTCGTTTTTTGGTATTCAATCCCGAAAAAGAAAAAGAAATTCGGCGAACCGGGCGGCAGTTCACAGGCGCAAAAGCCTTCAACCAAGCTCTTTACGACGAGCGGCGTAGCCTGCTCGCGCCAGTTGTGGTCGTCTATGGTCAGCAGGATAAAAACGAGGTCATTCGCACCAAAATCTTTTAGTTCGGGGCTGGTCAGTACTTCGTTCAGTTTTTTACTCAGGATGGGTTGTAAGTTATTGACCGGCTCGAAAAACCGAGCCAATAGCTCGCGCATGACGTTGATTTGAAACAATTTAGGGTTGTCGTGTACTGGGGGTTTGCAATCTACAAACTTGATTTTTGTACCCGGATTGTAGTCGCCTTTTTCCCAATTCAGCAAATGCCCGCCGATTTCGTAACCCAGCCGTTTGAAAAGGCTTTCGTGTTCCTGGCGCGCATCGCCGTAGAGGTAAAAAAAGCGCAATTTTTGCTCTGGGCCGGGCGTATCGTAGTAGTTGAGTTGGAAAAATTCGTTTTGCGCCACCCGGTCGCAGGTGAAGGCGTGAAGGGCAGGCACACTTCGGAAGGACTCAGCCTTTTGGCGGAGCTTATCGCCCAAAACAGCTGGTGTGATGTTGTTGACGAGCCAGATGAGCGCCTGACTGGTATTGCTGAAATTGATGTTTTTTTCTTCAAAAGCGATCAGGCTGAGGTTGCCGGCCCGAACCGATTCGCGGTGTTTGCTTTCCAGCAAAATGGCGTCGTTGTACAAATCGCTGTTCACCAGCAAGACCTCTTCCGTCAACCGGCGAAACACCTCTTCGTGGCGGTTGTCGCCGATGAGTTCTTTTAATTCGCGTTTAAGGGCGTCGAGCATACTGTTATTGAATAACTCCTTAAAACGCGAAATATACGAATCTATCCATACAAACCCAATTGAATGAATGACTCCTTACAACTATGGATGTACAATTAACTTCCTCATGCTTTCGCCAATGCGCAAAAAATACATCCCTGGAATCAGGTCATGCAGCATAACCTCCATGCCGTTCCGAAGAATAAAAAACTCCCTAAAGACCACGCGCCCATTGATGTTGTAGAGCAGAATTTCGCCCGGTTCGGCAACTTGCTCCGCAAAATTGAGGTAAATTGCCCTGCGAGCCGGATTTGGATACACGGTAAAAGCATCTGCAAACACCCGCTCTGGTTTTTGAACACACGGAATGGTCGTATTCAACAACCCCGGGCGATACAAAGCCAATACGGCATTCATCAGTTGTGTTTGTTCTTTAGTAAACATCATCATACACCGGTCATACACATAATCCATGTAATTCATAAACATGTTTGAGGTTCCATCACAGGAATGCTGGGGGTAACTTGGGCAATTGAAGTTGTAAAAAAATTGATTCGGCGTATCTGAAATGCCATCGTCATCATTGCAGGTAGGCGGGCTGTTGTCACCCCAGATATGACGAAGCCCCAGATAATGCCCCACCTCGTGTACCGCAAGCCGCCCCATGCCGAGCCTTGAATCATTTATCCCAAAGAAATCTAAGGATATAACAATACCTGATCTTTCCGGCGTTTCAGTCCAGGGAGAATAGGCATAACCTGTTACCGAAATACCGTTGGGTGTAAAATCGTCTCCTGTCCATATATTTAGGTATCGCGTTGGATCCCAAGCATTGCTGCCGCCCCGGTCGGAGTAAAATAAATTATCCCGCTTCATGGCAATCCCCCGTTCTGTTGTCTGAACCCGCACAATGCCATTGGTGGGATTGCCAGCCGGATCCTCCGCTGCGAGACAAAAACGAATGCCGGGGTTGCCCACAAAGGGTTTGAATTCATCCGGAACCTGATCTATATCCTCGTTTTCAGCATTGAAGTCTAAATTCAACCGTTCGATTTGCGACCAAATCCGGGCATCGTCTATGTTTTCTTCGGGATCCCTCCAAACAACATGCACCACCACAGGAATCACGATGGGCGAACGCGACGTAATGGCATCGTCCCGCTGCATGGCCTCCGCAATGGCAGCCTCCATTACCTGTCTGCGTGCTTGCTGAACAGGATCTGACAATTCTGCCTCCCACTCAGGAGAATTGCCACAGTGTGGGATTGCCTGTGCAAAAAAATTCGACACAGGCATAAAAAACAATATGCCCCTAAATACCAGAAAGATGAGATTTTTCATAGTGAAGTTGAGGTTTGGTCACGAATTATTTTTTATGCAAAGTCACGTAATTCAGTTTATCTTCCGCTGTCCCAAATACGGGGATTAAGTACAATGTCATATTAATACTGTCCGGAAACACCTGGTATTCCAAACTAACGTGCCAATCAGGACATAATTGACCTTGGCATGAAGCACCATAAGAACTGTCAATCGCAAACGTGTCATACCTTCTTATAAAAACAGGCGCAATGTTTTTTGCTTCATAGCGGCCACTATCCCTGAGTTCTTTCACATACAATTTCATATAGTATTCTTCTATCAAATCCACAACAATCGTGTCCGGACAAACCTCACCTTGCATGATCCCAACATAAAAATTTTCGCCTTCTAATTCTATTCCCGTTTCTCCCAGAAAATAGACATTTTCTTTCACCATGCAATCTCCGGCAAGGCAGTTTTCCCAGGTTTCACAGTCGCAGGCGATCAGTTTTTTGCAGCCGGGAGCTGATAGGGCGACGACGAACAACATAGCAAAAGCGCACAATAAGCTATTTTTCATGGTAATGTGTTTTTTGAATAGAAAAAATGACCCGGGCTGAGTCAGTCTGTTCAGCCCAGGTCATTTCAAAAATTAGTGTACAATAAATTTGACCCTGTCCGTATTGTTAGCTGACTCAATAAATGCAATGTAAGTGCCTGAAGGCAGATGACCTACCGAAAAAGAAAGCGTATGGATTCCTTTATCGAGCAGGCCATCGTAAGCTTCTGTTACTATTTTTCCCTGTATGCCCATAAAACGAATGCGAATGTGCTGCGGCACCTGCACAGGAATATTTATATTGACGAAACGTAACTATTCAGGGTGTCGAGCGAGTCTCATATACTCTTCGCTATTTGGGGTAAACAATCCGACGAGTTCTTCGACGGGATCAGCGCCCTGCTTAATAGCAGTTGCGATAAATGATCTGACGGTCAT